>Ga0157365_10000004_pt1 | contig 213224 bp, 194 predicted proteins | sample AttsexASBM3_FD_111478 | JGI IMG/M metagenome (GOLD analysis project Ga0157365, IMG submission 111478) | Fungus gardens microbial communities from leaf cutter ant in Ribeirão Preto, State of São Paulo, Brazil - Atta sexdens ASBM3 | ecosystem: Host-associated > Fungi > Mycelium > Unclassified ...
GACCGGGTGTGGGGGGGGGGGAAGCGGGGGGTGGGGGGGGGGGGGGGTTTGGGGGGGGGGGGGGGGGGGGGGGGGTGTGGGGGGGGGGGGGGTGGGGGGGGGGAGGGGGGGGGGTGTTCGGGGGGTTGCAGTCTGTTGGGGCGCCGTTGGTGGAGCAGGTTGGGCTGGCGGACCCTGTGGGGGCGTTTTTGTCGGTTGCGCGGGGGGAGGAGGGTGGGGGGACGGTTCGGCTGGTGGAGGGGGTATGGTTTGCGCCGGAGCGTGACCGGGCAGTGATGCTGTTGCGGACGCGGGCGGGGGGGATGGATATTCCGGGGCAAGGGCACGTGGATGTGGCGATCCGGGCGGCGTTCGGGGCGTCGGACCCGGGGAGTGCGCGGTTGCTGGTGTCTGGGCCGGCAGTGTTCGCGCGGCAGGCGGCGGCGGTGATCCGGCGGGATATCGAGCGGCTTTCGGTGGTTTCGACGCTTCTGGTGGCGGGAGTTCTGGTGTGGCGGTTCCGGTCTCCGCTGGTTCTGGCGACGGTGGCGATTCCGGTGTTGCTGTCGCTTGACATGGCGGTTCTGGTGGTGCGGGCGGTTTTCGGGACGGTGCATGGGGTGGCGTTCGGGTTCGGGATGACGATGCTGGGGGTGACGCTGGATTATCCAGTTCTGCTGATCGGGCATCGTGCGCCGGGGGAGGCGGCGTCCGGCACGTTGGGGCGGATCGGGCGGGCGTTGCGGCTGGCGGTTCTGACGGCGGCGGTGGGGCTGACGGGGATGGTGGCGTCCGGCTTTCCGGGGCTGGCGCAGTTGGGGGTATTTTCCGTCGTGGGGATTCTGACGGCGGCGGGGGTGACGCTGTGGGTGTTGCCGTGGCTGATCGTGCGTGGGGATCTGGCGCTGGCGCCGTTGGCCGATCCGTCCGGGGTGTTGCGGGTGGAGCGGTGGCGGCGATTCGCGGGCTGGGCGTTTGTTCCGGTGGGGCTGTCGGTTCTGGTGTTGCTGGTGTGGCCGCCGCACCGGGAAGGGGATCTGGCAGCGTTGAGCCCGGTGCCGCGGGAGGTGCGCGATCTGGATACGGTTTTGCGGCAGGAACTGGGCGCGCCCGATCCGGGGCGGGTGGCAATCGTGCAGGGCGCGCATGCGGAGGATGTGCTGGAGGCGGAGGAGGCGTTGCGGCCGGCGTTGATGCGGCTGGTGACCGGGGGGGCGTTGCGGGGGGTCGATATGGCGGCGGATATCGTGCCGAGCCTGGCGGTTCAGCGGGTGCGGCAGGCGGCGTTGCCGGAGGGGGAGGTGTTGTCGGCGCGGGTGCGGGCGGCGTTGGTGGGATTGCCGTTCCGGGCGGATGCGTTCGTGCCGTTCGAGCGTGATGTGGCGATGGCGCGGGGGATGGCGCTGGTGCGACCGGAGGATGTGCGGACGCCGGTGCTGGCGACGCGGTTGCGACCGCTTCTGTTTGCGCGGGACGGGGTGTGGTTCGGGGTTCTGATTCCGGAGGGGGGGCGGGATCAGGCGGCGGCCGATGCGGCGTTTCGGGCCGTGCCGGGAGTGATGTTGCTGGACATGAAGGCGGAGGCGAATGCACTGGTGACGCGGACCACTCGGCAGGCTTGGCATTGGCTGGGATATGGCGCGGTGGTGGCGTTCGGGTTGCTGGCGCTGGGGTTGCGTGATGCCGTGCGGCTTGGGCGGGTTGTGGTGGCGGTTGCCGGGGCTGTGGTGGTGACGCTGGCGGTTCTTGCGTTGCTGGGGGTGAGGGTTTCGTTGATTCATGTGGTTTCGCTGCAGTTCGTGACGGGGGTGGGGCTGGATTATGCGCTGTTTTTCGCGCGGCCCCAGCTTGATGCGGCGGAGCGGGCGCGCACCTTGCGTACGCTGGTGGCGTGTCACATCATGACGTTGTTGACGTTTGGTTTGCTGGCGTTCTGCCGGACGCCGATCCTGCATCAGATCGGGATGACGGTGGCGATTGGGGCGGTGTGTGCGATGGTTCTGAGTTTTCTTCTGGCGGCGCCGTCCGACTCATGAGGCCGCTTTCGATTTCCGCCGTGACGGCGGTGAGTGCCGTGGGGCGTGGGGCCGGGGCGACGTTCGAGGCGCTGCGGGCGCGGCGTTCGGGGTTGCGGGCGGAGGGGTTTCTGGGGATCGAACGTGGGGCGATCGGGCGTGTGGAGGGTGTGGAGGGGTGGGCGTTGCCGGTGGGGATGGAGCGGTTCGCGTGCCGAAACAACCGGCTGGCGGACATGGCATTGCGCTGTGACGGGTTCGACGAAGCGGTGGCGGCGGCGCGGACGCGGTATGGGGCGGGGCGGATCGGGGTTGTGCTGGGGACGAGTACGTCTGGAATTCTGGCGGGGGAGGACGCGTATCGGGCACGGGACGGGCATTTGCCGGCGGCGTTCGACCATGCGCATACGCAGGATCTGTATTCCGTTGCGCGATATGTGCGGGCGGTGCTGGGGCTGGAGGGGCCGGCTTCGGTGGTTTCGACGGCGTGTGCTTCGACGACGCGGAGTTTCACCAATGCGCGGCATCTGATTGATGCGGGGATTTGCGATGCGGTTGTGGTGGGGGGCGCCGATTCGCTGTGCCGGATGACGTTGGAGGGGTTTGCGGCGCTGGACCTGATTGCGCCGGAGGTGTGCCGGCCAGGAGATGCGGGGCGGCGTGGGATTTCGATCGGGGAGGCGGCGGGGTTTGCGTTGCTGGAGCGTATGGGGGCGCGGGAGAGCGGTTCTGGTGTGCAGGGGGTTTTGCTGGGGGATGGGGCGAGCAGCGACGGGCATCATATGTCCGCGCCGCATCCCGAGGGAGTCGGGGCGGTTCTGGCGATGCGGGCGGCGTTGCGGCGGGCCGGGCTGAAGGCCGGGGAGATCGATTATGTCAATCTGCATGGGACGGGGACGGTGGCGAACGATGCGATGGAGGATCGGGCGGTGCATGAGGTTTTCGGGCCGGGGGTTGTGTGTTCGTCCACGAAGGGGTGGAGCGGGCATACGCTGGGGGCGTCCGGGATTCTGGAATGCCTGATCGGGCTTTTGTGCATCGAGCATGGGTTCGTGCCGGGGGCCTTGGGTGTGGAGGTGCCTGACCCTGCGTTCGGCGTGCCGGTGTTGCGGGAGAACAGGCTTGGGGCGGTGCGGCGGGTGATGAGCAATGCGTTCGGGTTCGGGGGGGCGAATGGGTGCCTGATTTTCGGGGGGCGGGCGTGATGCGGGTGTCTGTTTTGGGGGTCGGGGTATTGGGGCGCGGGTTGCCGGGCTGGGAGGTGGCGCGGGCGGTTTTGCGGGGGGAGCAGGCGTGGGACGGGGGTGAGGTTGCGATGGTGGCACCGGGGTTTCTGGCGCCGAACGAGCGGCGGCGGGCTGGCGTAGTGACGCGGCTGGCGCTGGGGGTAGCGCAGGAGGCGGTTATGCGGGCGGGGGGTGAGCCGGGTGGGTTGAGGACGGTGTTCGGCAGTTCCAATGGAGATGGCGGGACGGTGCATGAGATACTGATGGAGTTGACGGAGGTGGCGCCGCAGGTCTCGCCGACGCAGTTTCATAATTCGGTGCATAATGCGGCGGCGGGGTATTGGACGATCGGGCATGGGGCGCGGGCAGGATCGGTTTCGGTCGGGTGTTATGACGAGTCCTGGGCGGGGGCGCTCCTGACGGCGGTGGCAGAGGTGGTTTCGGAAGATCAGCGGGTATTGCTGGTTGTTTACGATTGTGCGTTGCCGGAGCCTTTGGCGGAGAAGCGGCCGACGGAGGGCGTGTTCGGGGCGGCGTTCGTACTGGCGCCGGGTGTGGCGGAGGAGGCGCTGGCGGTGCTGGATGTGACGTATGAGGCGGGTGCGGGAGAGGTGCCGGTTTCGGGGCCGGAGTGGTTGCGGGAGATGGCTGGGGGGAATCCTGCGGCGCGGGCGTTGCCGTTGCTGGCGGCTCTGGCGGAGGGGCGGGGCGGTGAGTTGGCATGGGAGTATGTGGGGGGTGCGCTTCGGGTGCGGGTGCGGGTGGGGTTGTGATGGAGCGTGACGAGTTTGCCGGGTTGCTGCCGCATCGGGGGGCGATGAGTTTGCTGGATCGGGTTCTGGACTGGGATGAGGGGCGGCTGGTGGCGGAGTCTGCCCGGCATCTGGATGGGGATATGCCGTTGCGGCGCGGGGGGCGGTTGAGTGCGATCTGTGGAGCGGAGTTTGCATTGCAGGCGGCGGCGGTGCATGGCGGGTTGCGGGGCGGGGGTGTGGGCAGGCCTGGGTATCTGGCGACGTTGCGGGATGTGCGGTTGTATCGAGCGCGACTTGATGAGGCAGGGATTGGGGTTTTGCGGATTGAGGTGATTATGGAGCATGGGGACGAGAGGGCGTTGTCTTATGCGATGCGGGTAGAGGGGGAATTGGGCGATCTGATTCTGGAGGGGCGGGCGATGGTCCTGTTTGCGTCGTGAAGCGGGCTTTGGTGACGGGTGGTGGCAGCCCGATCGGTACGGCGATCTGCCGACGGCTGGCGGCGGATGGGTTGCATGTGGTGGTTCATGCGCATCGGGGGGTGGCTGCGGCGGAGGCTGTGGTGCGGGGGATCGAGGCGGATGGTGGGGGTGCTGAGGTTCTGGTGTGTGATCTGACGGATGTTGGGGCGACGGCTGGGGCGCTGGAGGGAGTTTTGACGCGTGGGGTGGTGCAGGTTGTGGTGCATAATGCGGGGATTCATGACGATGTGCCGATGGCCGGGATGAGCGAGGGGCAGTGGCGATCTGTATTGGATGTGTCCCTGACAGGTTTTTTTGCGGTGACGCAGCCCTTGTTGTTGCCGATGATGGGGACGCGGTGGGGGCGGGTCGTGGCGTTGTCGTCCGTTTCTGCCGTGATGGGGAATCGGGGGCAGGTGAATTATGCGGCGGCGAAGGCGGGGCTTTCCGGGGCGGTGAAGTCGCTTTCACGGGAGGTGGCGAGCCGGGGGATTACGGCGAATGTAGTGGCGCCGGGGATTGTGGACTCTCCGGCGACGGCGGCAGTTCTGGATGCGGGGGCGATCCGGCAGATGGTGCCGATGCGGCGGGCGGGGCGGCCGGAGGAGGTGGCGGATCTGGTGGGGTTTCTGGCGTCCGACCGGGCGGGGTATATCAGCGGGCAGACGATTGGGATTGATGGGGGTATGACATGAGTTTTTGCGATGTGCTGGTGATCGGGGGCGGGCCTGCGGGGTGTACGGCGGCGACCGTGCTGGCGCGGGAGGGGTGGGACGTGGTGTTGCTGGAGAAGGACGTGCATCCGCGCTTTCACATCGGGGAGTCCCTGTTGCCGAATAATCTGCCGATTCTGGAGCGGCTGGGGGTGGCGGAGGCGGTGCGGGCGATCGGGGTTTTCAAGCCGGGGGCGGAGATCGTTTCCGATGCGTTGGGGACTTCGGTTGCGTTTCCGTTTTCTTATGGTCTGAACCCGGATTATACGCACAGCTATCAGGTTGAGCGGGCGCGGTTCGACGAGATTCTGTTTCGCAATGCGCGGGCGTCCGGGGTGAGGGCGGTCGAGGGGGTTCGGGTGACGGGGTTTCGGGCTGCGCGGGAGGGCGAGCGTGGAGAGGTTGTGGCCGGGGATGGCGTGACGTATCGGCCGCGCTTCGTTCTGGATGCGTCCGGGCGGGACACGTTCATGGCGACGCGGCTGAAAAACAAGCGTAGTGACAAGGAGAATTCGACGGCGGCTGTGTTCGCGCATTACCGGAATGTGGAATTTCGGCGGGGCGAGACGGAGGGGTATATCTCGATTCATCTGGTGAAGGATGGGTGGTTCTGGCTGATTCCGTTGCCGGACGGTGTGATGAGCGTGGGGTTCGTGGGGGATCGGGTGGCGTTTCGGGGGGCGAAGGGGCAGGCGCTGCTGGAGGCGAAGATTGCGGAGAGCGCGCGTGTGGCGCCGCGGATGCGGGAGGCGGAGCGGATTTCGGAGGTGGTGACGACGGGGAATTATTCCTATTGCGCGGATCGGGCCTGGGGGCGGGGGTTTTACATGATCGGGGATGCGTTCGCGTTTCTCGATCCGGTGTTTTCGTCCGGTGTTTATATGGCGATGAGTTCGGCGGAGCGGGGAGCGGCGGTAGCTTCGGCCTGGCTGCGGAATCCGGCGCGGGGGCGTGTGGCGGCGCGGCGGGCGGAGCGGCTGACGCGGCGGGAGGCAGGGCGGATCGGGTGGCTGATCAAGCGGATCAACAGGCCGGTTTTGCGGGATATGCTGATGCACCCGAGGAATTTTCTGTGGATGCGGGATGGACTGGTTTCGATGCTGGCGGGGAATCTGGGGCGGTCCCCCCGGACTTTGGTGCCGGTGTTGGCGTTCAAGGGGGCATATTGTCTGCTGGCGTGGCGGGCGCGGCGAGGCGTTGCAGGTCGGCCGTGACGGTGGCGTTCTGGGTTTCGATGTAGCTGTAGAAGCGGGTGTAGAAGGTTGCGAAATCGCGTGTGTTGAGGGCGGGGTGGGTTTTCTGCCACCAGTCCAGCGGTTTTCGGGCGGTTGTGACGCGATCGTAGAGTTGGGCGTAGAAGGCGAGGTTGGCGCGGAGGTCGTGGTAATGGGGTGTGTGGCGGATGGTTTCGAAGGCTGACGTGTAGCGGCCGAGGATCGGGTCATCGTAAAAGATGAGGGAAACGCTGGTGTTGTAGAGGGCGTTGGGAGTTCTGGGGGGGGCGGATTCGTTCATCAGGCCGGGTTCGTCCGGCATCCAGTCGTCTTGCAGGAGGGCGGTTCGGAGGGAGGTGTTGCGGTAGAGGGCGGGGAGGTTGGTGAGGTCGTGTTCGGCGCCCTTCAGCAGGTTGACGTATTCGTTCTTGGGGACGGGGAAGCTGAAGATGGCGATGAGGAGGGAGCGTTCGGTGGGCCAGGGGGACCACATGCCGGCGACTGAGAGGGCGTTGTGCATGAGGTGGGTGCAGTTGTTGTTGAAGACGCTCCATCGGAACTGCTTTTTTCCGTCCCGATAGGGGGCGTTGCGGCTGTTGAGGTAGGTGATGACGCGGCTCATCTGCGGTTCGGTGACAGGGATTCGCGTGCAGAAGCGGCCGCGGCCGAAATCGACCGCGTAATCGGTTGAGACGGACATTTCGTATTTCCAGTCCCGTTTCGTGGCGGTGGGGGGCTGGTTGTCGAACACGTAGTCGTGGAAGGTGATGCCGTCGAAGATGCCGCGTCTTTTGGCTTCTTCCTGTGTCTGCCGGTAGATTTCGGGGGTTAGGGGCTGGCCGGGTTTGAGGGTGCCGTTGAAGAAGAAGTCCCGCCCCTCGACGCCGGCCCAGTTGGCGTTGCTGTAGTGGGCGTTGACGCTGAGGCCGACGCCATCGGTGTGATCCTGCGGGGTGCAGGCTTTCAGGACGGGGTATGGGGTGCTGTGATCGAGGCAGGCGCCCCCGAGGAAGACGACGGCGTGGCCGCCGGGGCCGCCGCTGATATAGGGGCCGCTGCCGGGTTTTTTACGGATCTGGGAGACGGCGCAGTATTCCATGTAGCGCGGGAACAGGGCGTCGTAGGTTGTGGCGTCCGTGATGGGGCCGGGGGTTTCGAAGTGTTCGGGGGTGCAGGCGCTGAGGAGGAGGAGGGCGGCGATGGGGAACGGGAGGCGCGTCATGGATGTCGGGCGTGGGATCAGGCGTAGGGTTTCAGGGGGATGACGGCTTCCATTTCGACGAGGAGTTCCTTGCGGCAGACTTCGGCGGTGAGCCATGTTTTCGAGGTGGCGGGCCGGTTGGCGAGGGCGGCCTGGACTGCGGTGGGGTCGATGTCCGGGCGGCAGTAGATCTTGTAGGCGGGGGCTTCGGCGGGGCGGTAGCCGTGGGGGCGGCAGGCGCTGATGAGGGCGTCTATATTGGTGAGGGTTTCGAGGGTTTGCGCCTGGAGATCGTGTTCGTGCTGGCTGGCGTGGTTCACGATGCTGGCGGTGCCGGAGATGAGGAGGAGGGGGGCATCCGGCGTGCCGACGAGGTTGGCGCGGGCGAAGATGGGGGGGCATTTTCCGTATTGGTCCGGGTAGTGATAGGCGCTGACCTGACGCGGGTTTTCGAGGGGGAGGCCGGGGGTTTTCGCGGCGAGGAAGTAGAGCTGGACGTGTTCGCCCTGTGTGCCGAGGGCAGAGGCGGCGGGGGCGGCGTGGTGGGCGTGTGCGAAGCGGGCGAAGGCGGCGTGCCGGCCGGTGTTGAACTGGCGGTAGCGTTCTTCGGTTTCGCGTGCCTTGTTTTCAGGGGCGAGGATTCTGGGGATGTAGTTGTAGATGCGCAGGAGGTGGGGGTGGCCGGTGGTTTCGAGGAGGGAGAACAGGCGTGTGTAGAGGTTTTCGGCGCAGGCGGTGAGGTCGTTTTCGTCGGTCAGGGAGATGGCGCCGAACAGGTGTTCCGTGGTGTGGGCGAGGGAGAAGCCTTGTGCGCGGCTGCTGGAGACGGGGAGGTCGGTTGCCCAGGTTTCGACGGGGGCGGGGCCGAATGTGGCGACGGGGGGGAGGTCGAGCGTGATGGAGACGGGGGCTGCGAGTGGTGAGGGCGTGTTGAAGCTGGCGGTTCCGAGGAGGTTTCCGGTGGGGGAGAACCCGGGCGGGAGCATGTGGATGGCGAAGGACATATCGGGTCTCCTTTTGGAAGCAGCGGGACCGTAGCAGCCGGGACGTGGGAGGGCCAGCGGGTGAGTTGACGTGTGCGTCGGGAACGATCAAAGGTTGGATCGGATTCGAAAACATGTGAGATCGTAATGAGTGAGCCGAGGACGAGACGCCATTTTTTGAGTGCGCTGGGGGCTGTGGCCGGTGGGGCGGCGGTGTATGACGCCATGCGGACGATGGGCCATGCGGCGGAGAGCGATTTCACGTCCGTACCGTCTTTGTCGAAGCCTGCGAAGGGGGCGTCCGTCGTGATTCTGGGGGCGGGTCTGGCGGGGCTGGTGAGTGCGTATGAACTGACGAAGGCCGGGTATCGGGTGACGATTCTGGAGTATCAGAAGCGCGCCGGGGGGCGGAACATCAGCGTTCGCGGCGGGGATACGTTGGTGGAGATGGGGTCCGCGCCGCAGAAGATCGGGTTTGCACCGGGGAATTACATCAATCCGGGGCCGTGGCGGATTCCGTATCATCATGCGGGGGTTCTGCATTATTGCAGGACGCTGGGGGTTCCGCTGGAGGCGTTCGTCGAGACGAATTACAATGCGTATCTGCATAGCAGCACGCATTTCGGGGGCAAGCCGCAGCGGTACCGGGATATTGCGGTGGATTATGCGGGATATACGTCCGAGCTGCTGGCGAAATCGGTGAACAGGAAGGCGCTGGATGCGGAGCTTTCGGCGGGTGAGCAGCGCGATCTGCTGGATGCTGTGCGCGGGGTCGGGCTGCTGAACGGGTCCGACCGGTATGAGGCTGGGGAGAGTGTTGCGTTTTCGCGCGGGTATGCGAAGCAGCCGGGGGCGGGGGTTGACGGGGCGCCGGTGCCGTCCGCGTTGTTGCCGCGTTCGGAGGTTCTGGGGTCTGGTTTGTGGCAGTGGCTGGCGTTCAACCAGACTTATGAGATGCAGACGACGATGTTCCAGCCTGTGGGCGGAATGGATCAGATCGGCAAGGCGTTTCTGCCGCATGTGGGGCATCTGATCCAGCTGGGAGCGCAGGTTTCGGCGGTGCATCAGGATGAGCATGGCGTTGAGATTCTGTATGGCACGGGCAAGGAGTATGCCGAGAAGCGGAGTTTGAAGGCGGATTATTGCATCTGCACGATTCCGTTGCCGGTTCTGGACCAGCTGGAGGTTCAGGTTTCGGATGATCTGAAGGCGGCGATCGGGAGCATTTCGTATCATTCGTCGGTCAAGATCGGGCTGGAGTTCAAGCGGCGGTTCTGGGAGCAGGATGACGCGATTTTCGGCGGCATCAGCTTTACGGACCAGACGATTTCGCAGATTTCCTATCCGAGCCACGGGTATCAGTCCGACGGGCCGGCGACGTTGCTGGGGGGGTATGTGTTCGGGGAGGCGGCGATGTATCTGGCGGGAATGACGCCGGAGGAGCGTGTGAAGCTGGCCTTGAAGGAGGGGCAGGCGATTCATCCGAACTATCAGGCGGAGTTTTCCAACGGGATGGCTCTGGCGTGGAGCCGGGTGCCGTGGACGCTGGGGTGTTGCAGCAACTGGAGCGATGAGGCGCGGCAGGCGCATTACAAGAATCTGGTGCGGATGGACCGGCGCGTGGTTCTGGCGGGGGAGCATGCGTCTTATGTCGGGTGTTGGCAGGAGGGGGCGGTTCTATCCGCGTTGAGTGCGATTCAGCAGGTGAATGGACAGGCTCATGCTTAAGGTTCTTGCGGCGTTTTTCGCGGTGGCAGTGGTGTCTTCTTCCGCCTGGGCTGACAGCGCGACTAACATCAAGGGGCGTGGGGTTCAGGTTCAGGATGGCGCCGGGCTTTATCAGCATCTTTGCCAGGGGTGCCATATGCCCGGCGGGGTGGGTGCGCGTGGGGCGGGGGCGGTGATTCCGGCGTTGCGGGCCAATCCGAAGCTGGGGAATGCGACTTATCCGGCCTATACCCTGTTGCACGGGTTTGGCGGGATGCCGAGTTTCGGCAAGATGCTGACGGATGCACAGGTGGCTTCGGTCGTGAATTATGTGCGAACGCATTTCGACAATCATGCGACGGATACGATCGATGCGGCGGCGGTGAAGGAACTGCGTTGATGTGAAGGGGGCGGCGCGCCGGGTTCAGGGGTGTTTCACCTGAGCGAATTTCGCGCCGCCTTGTGGGGGATGGGCCGGGGGTGGCTGGAGGGGCGTGGGGGTTGGGGGGATGTTTTCATGGAAGAGTTGCAGGATGGCGGTGATGCGGGCCTGATTGAGGGTGTTGCTGAGGCCGTAGAAGACGGCGCGTGATTCGCGCCATGTGGCGAGGATATCGGCGCGCCTGAGTTCGCCGAGTTGCTGGCTGAGGGTGGGCTGGGGGATGCCGGTGCGGGTTTCGATATCGGCGACGGTGGTGGGGCCTGTGCGCAGGGTGCTGAGGATGAGCAGGCGCTGGGGCTGGGCGAACAGGCGGAGCTGATCGGCGAGGAGGCGGGCGTCTTCCGGGGTGAGGGCGGTCATGAGTGCTGATCCTTTTCCAGACGGTAGAACCAGGGGGTGTTGCCGCTTTTCAGGGTGTTCTGGGTGGTGGCGGCGGGGATGAGGACGTCCTGACCGGGCTGCCAGCTTTCCGGGGTGAGGGTTTGATGTGTGGCGGTGTGTTGCAGGGCGGCGAGGGTGCGGAGGATTTCCGGGACGGAGCGGCCGACCGTGAGGGGGTACCAGAGTGTGGCCTGGATGATTCCTGCGGGGTCTATGATGTAGGTGGCGCGGACGGTCGTGCTGTCGGCGGCGGTGGGGTCCAGCATTCCGTAGGCTTTGGCAATGGCCATCGAGGGGTCTTCGATGATGGGGAAGGGGATGGTGACGCCGAGCTGTGTGTGGATGGCGTCTATCCAGGCGAGGTGGGAGGGGAGGCTATCCACCGACAGGCCGAGCAGGTTGCAACCCAGCCTTGCGAATTCTGGAGCATGGCGGGCGAAGGCGAGGAATTCGCTGGTGCAGACGGGGGTGAAATCGGCCGGGTGGGAGAAGAAGACGAGCCATTTTCCCCTGTAGTTATCGAGAGTTATGTCGCCCTGGGTGGAGCGTGCCGTGAAATCGTAGGCGATGTTGCCGATCTTGAGGGGGGCGAAATCGGGGGTGGGATCGGACATGGACGGGTTCCTTGACAGCATGAACATTTATTAGATAAATAAAATCAGAAAGTCAAAGTTTCAATTTATCATTAAGTGAGTATCGAGCAATGTCTGACCAGGTTCTTGCCGAGGCGACGGCGCAGATCGAGACGGTTCGGGCGGGACGTGCCGTCGTGCCGGTCGTGCGGAGTTTCTTTGACGAGCCGACCAATACGGCGAGTCATGTGGTGCATGATCCCGGGACGCGGCAGGCGGCGATCATCGACAGCGTGCTGGATTATGAGGCGGCGTCCGGCCGGACGTCTCATGCGACGGCGCAGGCGATTGTCGATTATGTGCGGCGGGAAGGGCTGACGGTTGCGTGGCAGCTTGAGACTCATGCCCATGCGGATCATCTTTCGGCGGCGCCGTGGTTGCAGGAGCAGGTGGGAGGTGCGCTTGCGATCGGGGCGGATATCACGATCGTGCAGGATGTTTTCGGCAAGATTTTCAACGCGGGGACACGGTTTGCGCGGGACGGGTCTCAGTTCGACCGGCTGTTTCGGGATGGGGACCGGTTTCGGATCGGGGATATCGAGGCGATTGCGCTGCATGTTCCGGGACATACGCCGGCGGACATGGCGTATGTGATCGGGGATGCGGTCTTTCCGGGCGATACGTTGTTCATGCCGGATTACGGGACGGCGCGGGCGGATTTCCCGGGTGGGGATGCGCGGCATCTGTTCCAGTCCATCAGGCGGCTGTTGAGCCTGCCGCGGGAGGCGCGTTTGTTTCTGTGCCATGATTACAAGGCGCCGGGGCGGGATGTGTATGCGTGGGAGACCACGGTAGGGGCGCAGCGGGATGGCAATGTTCATGTGCATGACGGGGTTTCCGAGGAGGATTTCGTGGCCATGCGGACGACGCGGGATTCGACGCTTTCCCTGCCGAAGCTGATCATGCCGTCCGTTCAGGTGAATATCAGGGGCGGACGGTTGCCGGATGCCGAGGAGAACGGGGTTCGCTACATCAAGATTCCGATCGACCGGTTGTGAGGTGGGAGGCAGGGTTATGAGTTTTCGTTATCTGAGCGCTGATTATGCGGTTTCGCCGCAGCTTTCGGTTGAGGATGTGCGCCGCGTTGCGACAGAGGGATTTGCCGGGATCGTGTGCCTGAGGCCGGACGGGGAGGAGGCGGGGCAGCCTTCCGCGTCCGAGATCGGGGATGCGGCGCGGGCGGCGGGACTGGCTTTCGTGGCCATTCCGGTGCGGGCCGGGACGGTGCCGGGCGAAGCGGATGTCGGGCGGATGCGCCGGGCGCTGTCCGGGAAGGTTTTGGGATATTGCCGGTCTGGCAAGAGAGCGCAGGATATTTTTGAAATGGCTACGGTGTCTCGTCAATTCGATGTTGTTGTTGTGGGTGGTGGTGCGGCCGGGATTGCGACCGCGGCGAGCATTCTGAAGCGGCGGGCGGGTGTGTCCGTGGCGATCGTGGATGCGGCGAAGGATCATTTCTATCAGCCGGGATGGACGCTGGTGGGGGCGGGGATATTCACGCAGCGTCAGACGCGCAAGTCCGAACAGTCCCTGATTCCGAAAGGGGTGACGTGGGTTCGGCAGGCGGCTTCGGGGTTCGATCCGGAGGGGCGTTCGGTCCGGCTTTCGGATGGATCTGCGGTGGGGTACAAGGTTCTGGTGGTGGCGACGGGGCTGAAGCTGGACTGGGCGGCGATTCCGGGGCTGGAGGAGACGCTGGGGCGGAACGGGGTGACGTCCAACTATCGCTACGATCTGGCGCCTTATACGTGGCAGCTTGTGCAGACTCTGGAGCGTGGGACTGCGATTTTCACGCAGCCGCCGATGCCGATCAAATGTGCGGGCGCGCCGCAGAAGGCGATGTATTTATCCTGCGATGCGTGGCGGCGGCGTGGGGTGAAGGACGGGATTGCGGTGGAGTTCGACACCTGCACGCCGGGGCTGTTCGGGGTTGCGGCGTATGTTCCGGCGTTGATGGAGTATATCAGGCGGTACCGGATTGATCTGCATACGAAATCGAAGCTGGTGGCGGTGGATGGAGAGCGGCGTGTGGCGACGTTCGAGCGTGTGACGGAGGGTGGGACAGAGCGTGTGGAGCGCCGGTTCGACATGCTGCATGTCGTGCCGCCGCAGGTGGCGCCGGATGTGGTGCGGGAGAGTGCGCTGGCTGGTGCGGACGGGTTCGTGGCGGTTGATCCGGCGACGTTGCGGCATGTGGATCATGCGGATGTTTTCGCGGTGGGGGATGTGGCGGGGACGTCCAACGCCAAGACGGCGGCGGCGGCCCGGAAGCAGGCACCGGTGGTGGCGGAAAATGTGCTGGCGACGTTGGCGCATCGGGAGCTTGCGGCGGTGTATGACGGGTATGGCGCGTGTCCGCTGACGGTGGAGAAGGGCAAAATCGTGCTGGCGGAGTTTGCCTATGGCGGGAAGCTGGCGCCGTCTTTTCCGAAATGGCTGCTGGACGGGACCAAGCCGACCTGGCTGGCATGGTTCATGAAGGAGCATGTGATGCCGCCGCTGTACTGGTTCGGGATGTTGAAGGGGCGGGAGTGGATGGCGAAGCCCGGGCATCGGTGAGGGGGGATGTCTGTTTCGCATCTGTTGCTTGAGCTTGGTTCTGGCGGGATCGTCGGGTTTACGTTGGGGTTGATCGGGGGTGGGGGGTCGATCCTGGCGGTTCCGCTGATGGTGTATGTGATCGGGGTGCGGAATCCGCATGTGGCGATCGGGACGAGTGCGTTCGCGGTGGCGTTGAATGCTCTGGCGGGGTTGGCGAGCCATGCGCGGGAGGCGACGGTGAAGTGGCGTTGCGCCGGGGTGTTCGCGCCGTGTGGGGTTTTGGGGGCGATGGTGGGGGCGTCGCTCGGCAAGGCGGTGGATGGGGGGCGGCTATTGCTGTGTTTCGCGGTGTTGATGCTGGTGGTGGGGGTGTTGATGCTGCGGGGGCGGCATGACACCGGGGTTGCGGGTGCGGCGTGCCATCGGGGGAACGTGGCGAAGGTTGGGGCTTATGGGGGGGTGACGGGGGTTTTGTCAGGATTCTTTGGGATCGGGGGTGGGTTTCTGATCGTGCCGGCGCTGATGGCGGCGACGCGGATGCCGATTTTGAATGCGGTGGGGACGTCTCTGGTGGCGGTGGCGGCGTTCGGGCTGAGCACGGCGCTCAGCTATGCGGTTTCGGGGTATGTGGACTGGGTGTTGGCGGGGTGGTTCATTCTTGGGGGTGTGGTGGGCAGTCTGGCCGGGACGCGCGTGGCGCGGGTGATGGGGGCGGCGGGGAGTTCGCTCAAGACGGCGTTTGCCGGGGTGATTTTTCTGGTGGCATTCTACATGATCTGGCGGAGTGTCTGAGGGATTGTTCGGAGGCGCCGGGCGTTACCGTCTTTTTATTGACAGGCCTGGCCCTGTGCCGGATAGGCTGAGGGATGTCTTTTCCGCTTTCCCCTGATTCCTCCCGCGCATTCGACTTCGAGGCGTTTGCCGATGACTGTGTTGCGCGCGGGCTGTATCCTGACCGGGAGACCGTGATTGCGGCGGCGATGGCCGGGATTCGGCGGGGGCAGCAGGCGCGGGATGCGAACTGGCTGACGGGCGGTGGGGAGTGTGGCGCGTTGATCCGCGCCTATGACTGGGCGTCCACCCCGCTTGGGCCGCTTGAGTTCTGGCCGGATACGGTGCGCGTGACGGTGACGAATATCGTCAATTCCCCTGTGGCGAAGGTTCTGATGTGGGGGCCGGATCATGTCATGATCTATAACGATGCCTATCGGAGCATTGCGGGGGAGAAGCATCCGGGGGCATTGGGGGGGCGGATTCGGGATGTGTGGCCGGAGGTGTGGTCTTTCAACGAGGGGGTTCTGGCTGCGGGGTTGCGGGGGGAGACGACGGCGTTTCACGACCGGCCGATGATGACGTTGCGGCATGGCGTGGCGGAGGAGGTGACGCTCGACCTGTTCTATACGCCTGTCCGTCGGTGGGCCGGGGATGTGGGGGGCGTGATGTGTACGATCGTGGAAACGACGGAGCGGACGCGGTTCGAGCAGGCGCTTTCGGCGAGCAATAAGCGGTTCGTGGCGGCGGTGAATGCGGTGCATGGCGTGTTGTGGGTGACGGATGCGCGGGGGGAGCTGGCGGAAGAGCAGGGTGGCTGGACGGCGATGACCGGGCAGGGGCCTGAGGCGTTTCGGGGGATGGGCTGGGCGGAGGCCGTGCATCCGGAGGATCGGGCGCAGACGGCGGCAGCGTGGAAGGTGGCGATCGCGACGGGGACGCCGTATGTGGTGGAGCATCGGTTGCGGCGTGCGGACGGGCGGTATGGGGTGTTTTCCGTCAAGGCGGTGCCGATCAGGGATGTGTTCGGGCGGGTTGTGGAATGGGTTGGGATACACACGGATATTTCGCATCAGCGTGCGGCGGAGGCTTCGTTGCGGGAGCAGGCCGAGGCGCTGGCCCGGCAGGTGGTGCATCGGGAGCGGGCCGAGGCGCAGTTGCGGCGGTTCAACGAGGATCTGGAAGCGCGGGTGATTGCCGAGATTGCGGAGCGGCGGCAGGCTGAAGAGAAGTTGGCGCGCGCGCAGAAGCTGGAGACGATCGGCAAGCTGACGGGTGGGGTGGCGCATGACTTCAACAATCTTTTACAGGTGATTTTGGGGAATCTCCAGTTGCTGGCGAAGGATGTTGCGGGGAACGGGCGTGGGGAGGGACGTGTTGCGAGTGCGACGGCGAGCGTGATGCGGGGGGCGAAGCTGGCGTCCCAGTTGCTGGCGTTCGGGCGGCGGCAGGCGCTGGAGCCGAAGGTTGTGAATGTGTCCCGCTTCGTGCAGGGGATGGACGAGATTTTGCGGCGGGCGATCGGCGAGGCGATTGAGATCGAGACGATTTATGGTGGGGGTTTATGGAATACGTTTATCGATCCGGCGCAGGTTGAGAATGCGCTTTTGAATCTGGCGATCAATGCGCGGGATGCGATGGAGGGGGTGGGGAAGCTGACGATCGAGCTTTCCAACGCGCATCTGGATGATCTTTATGCTCGGACGCATGATGAGGTGACGCCGGGGCAGTATGTGATGCTGGCGGTGTCCGACACCGGGGCCGGGATGTCGGCCGATGTGATCGGGAAGGTTTTCGAGCCGTTTTTCACGACCAAGGCGGAGGGCAAGGGGTCCGGACTGGGGCTTTCGATGGTGTATGGGTTCGTCAAGCAGTCTGGCGGGCATGTGAAGATCTATTCCGAGGTCGGGCATGGCACGACGATCCGGCTTTACCTGCCGCGGGCGGTTGAGGCGGAGGATGTGCCGGTTGTGGTGGAGACCGGGCCGATTGAGGTGGGGACGGAGACGGTGCTTGTCGTGGAGGATGACGGGGAGGTTCGGGACACGGTTGTTTCGATGCTGTCCGATCTGGGCTATCGGGTTTTGAAGGCGGTGGATGCGGCGAGCGCGCTGAGCGTGATCGAGAGTGGGATTCCGATCGATGTTCTGTTTACCGATGTGGTGATGCCGGGGACGTTGAAGAGCCCGGAGCTGGCGCGCAAGGCGCGGGAGCGTCTGCCGGAGATCGCAGTGTTGTTCACGTCCGGTTATACGGAGAATTCGATCGTGCATGGCGGGCGGCTGGATGCGGGGGTGGAGTTGCTGTCCAAGCCTTATACGCAGGAGGCTCTGGCGCGGAAGATCCGGCATGTGATCGGGAATCGGGCGCAGGTGCGGGTTTCGGCCGAGCTGCGTTCTGATGCGTCTTCTGGGGGACCGGTTTTGCCGGAGGGACATGAGCGGGGGTGTGTGACGGTTCTGCTGGTGGAGGATGATGCGCTGATCCGGCTGAGCACGGCGGATATTCTTCAGGATGGAGGGTATAGCGTGGTGGAGGCGGGGACGGCGGAGGAGGCGCGGGCGGCTCTGGAGGCGGCGTCTGTCGATGTGTTGATGACGGATGTGAATTTGCCGGGGGCGTCCGGCATCGAACTGGCGCGGTGGGCACGGGGGCGGTGTTCGGAGATGGGGGTAATTTTTGCGACGGGGGATGTGACGGCAGTGCGGGAGGCGGGGTTGTTGCGGGCTGTGGCTCTGGCCAAGCCGTATTCCGCGGGCGATCTGTTGGGTGTGGTGGCGGGGTTTGCGGTGCGGTTGCCTGCCTGACGGGGTGGTTATGGGGATTGGGCGAGGAACTGCCGGATGAGGGCGGCGATTTCGGTGGCGTGGGTTTCGAGGGCGAAGTGGCCCGTGTCGAGCAGGTGGATCTGTGCGTTGGGGAGATCGCGCCGGTAGGCTTCGGCGCCGGCGGCCCATCAGGGCGATGTCGAGCGTGTAGCAGTCCGTTCGGGGGTGGTGCCGGTGCGGTATTGCCAGTGTTCGATGGTTTCGGGGGAGAGGGAGGCGCGGCAGGCGTCGCGGTTTTCGGGGGTGGGATTTTGCCAATAGGTTTCCCACGGCCCCCATTCGGTGCTGAAGCCGTCCATGATTCTGGCGGGGGTGTCGAATGTGTAAGGGAAGGTGGTGCGACCAGGGGATTTCGTCTGGCCGAAGCCGGGGAGGTCTGGCGCGATGACGCGGTATGTGTCGGCCAGTTGGGGGAAGCGCGTGCGGCGGCTGAAAGGGATTAGCGTCTGGTTGCCATGCCGCGGCCGAGGCGGGTTTCGGCGTAGCGGGCGAGGCGGACGAAGGGGAGGCCGAGGAGGAGGTAGGCGCTGGCGACGAGGAGGCCGGGGCCGATATAGTCGTAATAGGTGGAGGAGAGGCGGACGTAGGTTTCCGAGAGTTCGGTGAGGGTGATGACGCTGACGAGCGAGGAGTCTTTCAGGAGGGAGATGAAGTCGTTCGTCATGACGGGGACGACGGTTCGGAAGGCCTGCGGGACGATGACGAGGCGCAGGGCCTGCATGTGTGTGAGGTTCAGGGCGATGGCGGCTTCCATCTGGCCGCGTGCGACGGAGGTGAGGCCGGCGCGGTAGTTTTCGGCTTCGTAGGCGGCGTAATTCAGGCCCAGGGCGATGACGCCAGCGAAGAAGGGGGAGAGGCGGATGTGGAGGGAGGGCAGGCCGTAGAAGATGAACAGGACCTGGATGAGCAGGGGGGTGCCGCGTACGATTTCGACGTAGAGCGTGCCGAGGGCGGCGAGGGGTCTGGGGCCGTACTGGCGCATGAGGGCGAGGAGGAGGCCGAGGCTGACGGCCAGCACCATGGCGAGGGCGGAGACGGCGAGGGTGAGCCATGCGCCGTGGAGGATGAGGGGCAGAAAGCCGACATAGCGCATGAGCTTGTCGTGCCATCCGATACCGGGGTTAATGGCTTGGAGGTAGGCGTTCCATTCGGTGGGCTGGATGTCCGGTGTGGAGCGGTCTCCGGTGTAGTCCGCCATCTGGGGGGTCCACATGTTCCAGCGGGCGAGGATTTTATGAAGGGTGCCGTCCGCGATGAGTTCGCCGAGGGCCTTGTCCACCGTGTCGTGCAGGGGGGTGTTGCCTTTTGCGAAGGCGATTCCGTAGGCGATGCGGCCGATGGGTGGGCCGACCAGTTTGAAATCCGGCGAGGTCTGGCCGTAATATTGCGCGATGGGGCCGTCGAGCAGGACGGCGTCCACGCGGCCGTTGCGGAGATCGGAGTAGAGGTCCGACTCTTCTTCATAGGAGCGGAGGGTGATGGTCTTGTCGGTGTGCAGGAGGCGTTCGGCGAGCGTGTCCTTCAGGGTTCCGACGGTGCGTCCGCGCAGGGCCTGGAGGCTGTCGAGGCCGGTTTCGTCCTTTCGGACGGTGATGCGTTCTCCGGTGACGTAGTAGGGGCGGGAGAACAGGACGGCCTGTGTGTGTTCCGGCGTCATTTCGATGCCGTCCAGCACCATGCCGTAGAGGTTGCGGTCCAGCCCGGGGATCAGGCCGTCCCAGTCGTTCTGGATGAAGCGGGTCCGGACGTGGAGTTTCTGGCTGAGGGCCTGGACGAGATCGTATTCGAAGCCTGTGAGGCGGGACTGGTCCGCCGGGTCGTGGAAGACGTAGGGGACGTTGGCCTGACCGTCCGAGGCCCAGTCCAATATAGGGGCGGCTTTGGCGAGGGGTGAGAGGACGAGGGCGAGGAGGAGGGTGAGGATCAGCCGGGTCACAGGACGGATCTCAGGAATTTCCGGGTTCTGTCGTCTTTGGGTGTGGCGAACATGAGGTCCGGGTCGCCCGCTTCGACGATGGCGCCGTGGTCCAGGAACAGGACGCGGTCCGATGCGGCGCGGGCGAAGCGCATGTCGTGGGTGACGGCGATCTGGGTCATGCCTTCGTCGTCCAGGGCGCGCATGACGGCGAGGACTTCCTCGGCCAGTTCGGGGTCCAGGGCGGAGGTGGGTTCGTCGTAGAGCATGACGGCGGGTTTCATGGCGAGGGCGCGGGCGATGGCGGCGCGTTGCTGCTGGCCGCCGGAGAGGGTGAGGGGGTAGCGGTCCGTCACGTGGGCGAGGCCGACCTTTTCGAGCAGTTCGCGGGCGATGGCTTCGGCTTCGGGGCGGGCCATGCGTTTGACGTGGCAGGGGGCGAGCAGGACGTTTTCGAGCACGGTGCGGTGCGGGAAGAGATTGAAGGACTGGAACACCATGCCGACATGGGCGCGCAGGCGGTGGGCGTCCGCTTCGTCGGCGCGGGTCCATCGGTGTTTATTGGTGCGGTCCAGGGTGACGTCCTCGATGCGGACGGAGCCGCGATCGGGGATTTCGAGCATGTTGAGGCAGCGCAGGAAGGTGGATTTCCCGCAGCCCGAGGGGCCGATGATGGAGACGAGTTCGCCGCGTTCCACGCTGAGGGAGATGGCGCCCAGAACGTCGTGACCATCGAAGGTCTTGCCGATGTTCTGGGCGTCCAGAACGATTTCAGGCAGTTTCCGTCATCCCGCGCAGGACGTATTGGAGGATACCGCCGTGGCGGTAATAGGCGACCTCGTCCAGCGTATCGACGCGGCAGAGGAGGGGGACCGTCTGTTTCGTGCCGTCCGTGCGGGTGATGTCCATGTGCAGGGTGGTGCGGGGGGTGATGTCCGACAGGCCGTGGAGGGATATTGTTTCGGAGCCGTCCAGCCCGAGGGTCTGGCGGGTTGTGCCGGGTTCGAAGGTGAGGGGGAGGACGCCCATTCCGACGAGGTTGGAGCGGTGGATGCGTTCGAAGCTTTCGGCGATGACGGCGCGGATGCCGAGCAGGCGGGTGCCTTTAGCGGCCCAGTCCCGCGAGGAGCCCATGCCGTATTCCTTGCCGCCGATGATGACGAGGGGGGTGGCTTCGTTCCGGTATTGCATGGCAACGTCGTAGATCGGGGCGACGGTGCCGGTGGGGATGTGTTTCGAGACGCCGCCTTCGGTGCCGGGGACCATTTCGTTGCGGATGCGGATGTTGGCGAAGGTGCCGCGGACCATGACGCGGTCGTTGCCGCGGCGGGCGCCGTAGGAGTTGAAGTCTTTCTGGGCGACCTGATGTTCGGACAGGTAGGTGCCTGCCGGGGAGGAGGCCTTGATGGCGCCTGCGGGGGAGATGTGATCTGTGGTGATGTTGTCGCCCAGCAGGGCGAGGATGCGGGCGTTCTCGATATCGGCGGGGGGGGTGGGTTCCTGCGTCAGGCCGTCGAAATAGGGCGGGTTCTGGACGTAGGTGGAGCCGGGTTGCCAGGCGTAGGTTTCCGAGGCGGTGGCGACGGAGAGGGCCTGCCATTCCGGCGTGCCCTGCGAGATCTTGCCGTAGCGATCAAGGAAGGCGTCCCGGGTGACGGCGGTGCCGACGAGATCGGCGATTTCGCGGTTGGTGGGCCAGATGTCGCGCAGGTGGATGGGGGTTCCGTCCGGCTTGTGGCCGAAGGTTGCGGTGGTGATGTCTTCGCGCAGGGTGCCGAGCAGGGCGTAGGCGACGACCAGCGGAGGGGAGGCGAGGTAGTTGGCGCGGACGTTGGGGGAAATGCGGCCTTCGAAGTTGCGGTTGCCGGAGAGGACGGAGGTGGCGACGAGGTCGTTCCCTTCGATGGCGTCCACGATATGGGGGGGGAGGGGGCCGGAATTGCCGATGCAGGTGGTGCAGCCGTAACCGACGGTTTCGAAGCCGAGGGCGTCCAGATCGGCGCTGAGATTGGCGCGATCGAGATAGTCCGTCACGACCTGGGAGCCGGGAGCGAGGGAGGTCTTGACCCAGGGTTTGGGGGTGAGGCCGAGGGCGCGGGCCTTGCGGGCGACGAGGCCGGCGGCGACCAGCACGGCGGGGTTGGAGGTGTTGGTGCAGGAGGTGATGGCGGCGATGACGACAGAGCCGTGGGTGAGGGCGTAGTCCGTGCCGTCGACGGGGGCCTGTTTGCCGGTATTCTCGGGTTTGACGCCGAGGGAGTGGGTGAGGGCCTGTTCGAAGGCGGTGGTGGCCTGGCTGAGGGGGACGCGGTCCTGCGGGCGTTTGGGCCCGGCGAGGGAGGGTTCGATGGTGCCGAGGTCCAGCGAGAGGGTGTTGGTGAAGATGGGGTCCGGCGTTTCGGGGGTGCGGAACATGCCTTGCGCGCGGAGATAGGCCTCGGTGAGGGCGATGCGGTGTTCGTCCCGGCCGGTCTGGCGGAGATAGGCCAGCGTGGCGTCGTCCACCGGAAAGAAGCCGCAGGTGGCGCCGTATTCGGGAGCCATATTGGCGATGGTGGCGCGGTCTGCCACTGGGAGGTGGTCTAGCGCGGGGCCGTAGAATTCGACGAATTTGCCGACGACGCCCTGTGCGCGGAGCATCTGGGTGATGGTGAGGACGAGATCGGTTGCGGTGGCGCCTTCGGGGAGGCGGCCTTCGAGGCGGAAGCCGATGACGTCCGGGATGAGCATGGCGATGGGCTGGCCGAGCATGGCGGCTTCGGCCTCGATTCCGCCGACGCCCCAGCCGAGCACGCCCATGCCGTTGACCATCGTGGTGTGGCTGTCGGTTCCGTAGAGGGTGTCCGGGTAGGCGTAGGCGGTGCCATCGATCTCGGCGGTCCAGACGGCCTGGGCGAGGTATTCGAGGTTGACCTGGTGGCAGATTCCGGCGCCCGGGGGGACGACGCGGAAGTTTTCGAAGGCTTCCTGGCCCCAGCGGAGGAAGGCGTATCGTTCGGCGTTGCGTTCGAATTCGATAGCGACGTTGCGGGCGAGCGCGTCCGGCGTGCCGGAGACGTCCACCATGACGGAGTGGTCGATCACGAGATCGACCGGGACGAGGGGGTTGACGCGGGCGGGCTGGCCGCCGAGGGCGACGATACCGTCGCGCATGGCGGCGAGATCGACCACGGCGGGGACGCCGGTGAAATCCTGCATCAGGATTCGGGCGGGTTTGAAGGGGACTTCCCTGTCGGACCGGGCGGTTTTGGCCCAGTCCGCGATGGCCTGTGCGTCCTGTGTGGTGTAGCTGGTGCCGTCTTCGAAGCGGAGGGTATTTTCCAGCAGGACTTTCAGGCTGACGGGGAGGCGCGAGATGTCGCCCAGTGTTCCGGCGGCTGCGGGGAGGGAAAAGTAGCGATAGTGTTTGCCGTTCACGTCCAGCGTGCGGGCAGTTTCGAGGCTATCTTGTCCAACCGCCTTCATGGGGGACCTTTCATGATGAGAACGCCCATCGGACGTGTCCGAGGCGGGCTGGCACAGGGAAGTTCCTCTCTATACAAACAGGGCTTCGGCCCCAAGAGGGTATAGTGCGGGAGACGAACGATCTTTTCTGATGCCATGCTTCGCGCCGACGGGTTGGTCGTGCTGCGGAATGACCGGATCGTGCTGGATGGGGTTTCGTTTGGGGTGGCGTCCGGGGGGGCGGTGGTGTTGCGGGGGCCGAACGGGGCTGGGAAATCGACGTTGCTGCGGGTTCTGGCGGGGTTGCGGCGGCCGGATGGGGGGGCGGTTACGTGGGATGGGGAGGTGGTGCGCGATCCGGTGTTTCATGCGACGCGGCTGGGGTATCTGGGGCATCAGGATGCGTTGAAGCCGGGACTGACGGTGCGGGAGAATCTGGCGTTGACGGCGTGTGTGAGCGGGGGGGATGTGGTGGAGGCGATGGCGGCGTTCGATCTGGTGGATCTGGCGGACCTGCCGGCGCGGCTGCTGTCGGCCGGGCAGAAGCGTCGGGCGGCGTTGGCGCGGGTGGTGTTGCGGCGGGTGCCGGTGTGGTTGCTGGACGAGCCGAGCCTGGGGCTGGATGCCCATGCGATCATGCGGTTGGGGGAGGCGCTGGCGGTGCATCGGGCGCGTGGGGGGATGGTCATCGTGACGACGCATGTGCCGCTGCCATTGCCGAACTGTGAAATTTTGACGTTGGAGCCGCCGGTGATGGGGGATGTGGCTGGGGAGGGGTGGCTGTGATCGGGGTATTGCGGGCGTTGCTGGCGCGGGACATGCGGCTGGCGTTGCGGCATGGGGCGGACACGCTGGCGACGTTGCTGTTTTTCGTGCTGGCGGGGGCGTTGTTTCCGCTGGCGCTGGGGCCTTCGCCGGAGTTGCTGCGGCGGATGGCGCCGGGGGTGATCTGGGTGTGCGCGTTGCTGTCGGGGCTTTTGCCGCTGGACCGTCTGTTCGGGGCGGAGCTGGAGGATGGGTCGCTCGATCAGATCATGGTGCTGGGGGTGCCGCCGGCACTGGTGGCGGGGGTAAAGATGGTGGCGCACTGGCTGACGACGGGGTTGCCGCTGCTGGTGGTGGCGGGGCCGCTGGGGATCATGCTGGGGATGCGGGGGCAGGATCTGCCGGTTCTTCTGGTGGGGCTGGCCCTGGGGACGCCGTGTCTTTCGTTGCTGGGGGGGATGGCGGCGTCGATCGTGTTGGGCGCGCGGCGGGGTGGGGTTCTGTTGCCGTTGCTGGTGCTGCCGCTGGTGACGCCGGCGTTGATTTTCGGGGCCTTGGCGGTGGATTCGGCGCAGTTCGGGCTGGCCTATGGGGCCGATCTGGATTTGCTGGGGGCGTTTCTGGCGGCCTCGGTGCCGCTTTGTCCGCTGGCGGCGGGGGCGGGGTTGCGGGCGGCGGTGGGGTGAAAACACGCCCGGGCAAACGTTATTAAGTCATTATTTTAAGGTTTGATGCAGAGTTCGATTTGATGTATTTGTCTTCCGCTAAGGAAGAATGAAAACCGCATATTATTTACGATTTATGAAGGGCTTTGAGCGTGGATACACGAAATAGTTTTCCTATTCTTGGTAAGGGTGATCAATACCCTGGTAACGCGCTGATGTTGTATTTGTGTATGATGAAATTAAACGGCATGGTTAAGTCGGGCGAATTGCATAACATGAACATTATAAAATTTGATTTTAATTTACCTGAAATCGACACGAACGGAATTATAGGTTTGCATGATAAGGAAAGTTCCAATACTCGGAACAATGGACGGGTGCCGATGCGTTCGCTGGCACGTATAATTTCAAATACAAATGCAGGGTTCCTGAAGCTGGAAGGATATTGCCAGAATATTCTTAATTTTCCGGAAAGAAAATCATTGGATGTTGAGAGTTTGATTCCTCATTTTCGTGATCTCTGGGCAGGAGGTGCGGAGGATGAACTTGTCATCAGCGTCAGGGGTGGAGAAATCCTCGCCGGAATTCATAGCGATTACGTTATGATACCGATTGGTTTCTATAAAGAACTGATTGAGAAAACGGGAAAAAAACCGGTATTCTTCGGCCAGATCGATGATAATCCCTATATTGCGGATTTACGCAGTCAATTTCCGGCAGCCAGTTTCGTTGCTTCCCGATCGCCGATCGAGGATTTCAATTTTATAAGGAAATCGAAAAATATAGTTCTTTCGATCAGCACATTTGCGTGGATGGCGGCATGGCTGTCTGACGCCAATAAAATCTACATGCCGGTATGCGGTATTTTTAACCCTGCGCAACATCCGGGAAGCATGCTCTTGCCGCTGGACGATCCCCGATACGAGTTCATACTTTTCCCTGTCTATTATATGGGAAATGTTAGCGATTATCGCCAGATCGTTACTCCTGTCGATAGGCTCTGGCATTCAGTCAGTGCGACGTGGCTGAAATACAGGTATGACTACGATAGTAATCGTTTGGATGATTACGGTCTTTGTTTCAATCCCTCCGAATATTGTGAAATGTATCCGGAAACCAGAGAGATTGCGCAGTCATACGGAGATGCTGGTCTGAGCAATCATTTTTTTGAAGAAGGGTACTGGAACGGGTTATTGCCATGCCGGTTTGACAGGGTTTCCTACATAAGAAACCATCCGGGGGTCGGGGTGGATATTTCTGAAGGACGATACAAGGACTGTTTTGACCATTATGCACGGACGGGAAGATCCCTTGGATATACTCCCCACTAAACAGGTATTTCAGTCAATTCTCGACTGAAAGCTGGAAAGCGGGGGGGCGATGTCTTCCAGGGAGCGGCCTTCGGCGTCTATTCCCCAGATGATGGCGAGGGCGGCGGCCAGGAGCATGAGGGTGGCGGCTATCGTGTAGCCGAGGGCGAGGGAGGCGGGGTGGCCGTGGTCGATCAGGGCGCCGAAGATCCAGGGGGCTGCCACGCCGCCGAACAGGGTTCCGAGGGCGTAGAACAGGGCGATGGCGAGGGCGCGCATTTCGAGCGGGAAGATTTCGCTGGCGGTGAGGTAGGCGGAGCTGGCGGCGGCGGAGGCGAAGAAGAAGATCAGCATCCATGACAGGGTCTGGGTGAGGGCGCCGAGATCGCCTTCGGCGAAGAAGGCGGCGACGGCGAGCATCAGGATGCCGGAGAGGCCGTAGCTGAAGGCGATCATGCGGCGGCGGCCGATGGTGTCGAACCAGGTTCCCAGCAGGATGGGTCCGAGGAGGTTTCCGATGGCGAGGGGGAGGATGTACCAGCCGATCTGCCGGGGGCTGACGCTGTCGTAATGGGTCAGGACCATGCCGTAGGTGAAGAAGACGGCGTTGTAGAGGAAGGCCTGTGCGATCATGAGGACCAGCACGTAGATCGTGCGGGTTCGGTATTGGGTGATCATGATGAGGAGGACTTCGATCAGGCCGAAGGAGCCTGCGGGGTAGATGGTGACGTGCGGGAGGGCGGTAGTGGCGGCATCGGGGAGGTGGCAGCGGGTTTCGATTTCGCCCACGATGCGTTCGGCTTCCTCGTGGTGGCCGTGTGTCATGAGCCAGCGGGGGCTTTCGGGGACGTAGCTGCGCAGGAACAGGATGCCGAGGCCGAGGAGGGCGCCGATGGCGAAGATGGCGCGCCATGCGGTGGCGATGTTCATGCCGCCCTGGTTGAGGAGGGTCATGGAGCCGATGGCGCCGAAGGCGGCGCCGGCCCAGAAGGTGGCGTTGACGATGAGATCGACGCGGCCGCGCAGGCGGGCGGGCATGAGTTCGTCGATCGCGGAATTGATGGCGGCGTATTCTCCGCCGATGCCGAGGCCGGTGATGAAGCGGAAGGCGGCGAAGCTTGCGAAGTTCCAGGAGGCGGCGGAGAGGCCGACGCCGATGACGTAGAGGCCGAGTGTGAGGAAGAAGATCTGTTTGCGACCGACACGGTCTGTCAGCCAGCCGAAGAACAGGGCGCCTGCGACGGCGCCGGCGACGTAGGCGGAGGAGGCGGCGCCGACTTCGGAGGTGGTGAGGGCGAGGGTGTCGGCCCGCTGGAGGATGGGGCCGAGGGTTCCGACGATGGTGACTTCGAGACCGTCCAGAATCCAGGTAATGCCGAGGGCCAGGATGACGAGCATGTGGAAGCGGGACCAGGGCAGGCGGTCCAGCCGGGCGGGGATGGCGGTTCGGAATGGGTCGGTTCTGGGGCCGGGGGCGAAATGGGCGAGCGCTGGAAAACGGCTGGGCATGATGTCATCCATTCAGGGTGCAGGGCTGACGCGCATTCGGCGCATATGTTCCGTTGATCTCGCATTTGGGATCGGTGACGTAGGGTTTCGCGTTTCTGGTGTGTGTTGGATGAGGGAGACGTGCGTGTTCGGTGCGGATGGGCAGGGGCTGCTTCAGCTTGAAGAATTGGGGATGGCGTTTCTGCTGTCGGCGTTCGTGGGCATCGAGCGGGAGATTCGGCAGAAGAGTGCGGGGCTGCGGACCTATACGCTGGTGGGGGTGGCGTCGGCGCTGTTTATGCTGGTGTCGAAATACGGGTTCATGGATGTGCTTTCTTCGGGGCGGGTAATGGTTGATCCGTCGCGCGTGGCGGCGCAGATCGTGTCCGGGATCGGGTTTATTGGTGGGGGTGTGATTTTCATGCGCCGGGATTCGGTGCGGGGGCTGACGACGGCGGCTTCGGTGTGGATGACGGCGGCTTTGGGGAGTGCGTGCGGGGCGGGATTGATGGGGCTGGCGCTGGCGGCGGGATTCATTCATTTCATCGTGATGTTTGCCTTGCCGCCGTTGCTGGAGCGTCTGCCGCATCAAATGAGCGATCGGGCCGGGATTTTCCTGACCTATGAGGATGGGCGCGGGTTGTTGCGGTCGGTTCTGGTGCGGTGCGCGCAGTTACGGTTCACGGTGGCGGAGGTTCGGATCGACCGGATGGCGGGGGGTGATCCGGTGCCAAGCGAGGCGATGCAGAATGAGGCGGGCGAGACGATTCCGGCACGTGGACATGTGACGTTGTATATGCATGTGACGGGGCCGCGCCCGGTGGCGGAGCTTGTGACGGCGCTTTCGGAGATCGGGGGTGTGAAGTCCGTCGGGACGCAGGGTGGGGATGCGCCGGAGTGAGGCGGCTGGTGTGTCTGGCGTTGCCGGAGCGGGCTGAGGTTCGGGAGGGGCGGCTGCCGGTGCGTGGGGCGGTGGCTGTGCCGGGCGGGGGCTGTCCGGTTTCGGGGATGGGGCGCTGGTGGTGTGCGCCGGAGGATGTGGGGGTTTTGTCCGGGTGGTGTGGGACGATGATGGTGGGGGATGTGGGGTTGGGGGAGTGGGAGTATGGGGCGTGGGGTGGCATGGCGTTGCGGGATGTGCCGGACCTGGCGCGGTTCGTGGGGGATGCGTCGTTCGTGCCGCCGGGTGGGGAGAGCGCGGCTGGGTTTCAGGCGAGGGTGGGGCGTTGGCTGGAGGGGTGTTCGGAGAGTGGGGTCGTGCTGGTTTCGGCGGCGGTGGTGCGTGGGCTGGTGATTGCGGCGCTGGGCGGGGATGCGGGGATGGCGTTGCGGCTGGATGTCCGGCCGTGGAGCCGGAGCGAGCTGACGTTTTATCGGGGGTGGCGGGTTTCGGTGGTGTCAGCGCCGGTTTGAGTGAGGGGTGCGGTGGCCTTCGAGCAGGCGTTCGGCGAGAGGGCCGAAGGTCAGGCCGAGGGTTGTCCAGAGGGAGATCTGCATGCCGATGGAGGCTTCCCGGAAGCGCCAGAGGAGGGTGGCAGGGAAGGCGCTGGGGACTTCGGAGATATCGGGCAGGAGGGCCTGGGTGATGGCGACGATGAGGAGGAAGCTGGCGCCGCCGCAGAGTGTGGCGTTCCAGGGGCCGAGGCGCTGGGCGAGGCGTTTCGTGATGAGGGAGGCGATGACGATGGCGCAGAGGGAGATGGCGAGCATCGTGAAGTAGGCGGCGGTGCGCAGGGCGATGGTTTCGGGAGCGCCGACGGCGGGGGGATTGGGGGGGTATTTCAGATCCGGGATCAGGACGATGGCGAGGAAGCCGAGGGCAGCCATGATGGCGGAGAGGGTGCGGGCGTTCCAGGTGGCGAGGCGGCCGTAGGCGGTGCTGAAGGCGATGGCGAACAGGCCGCCATAGGCGGCGCCGTACATCAGGATGGCGGTGAGGAGGCCCCATCCGGCCTGGGTCGTGCGGCTGACGAGTTCGGGTTCGGGGGATTCGCCTGCGGCGGCGTTTCGGGCGGCTTCGAAGGCGATCGAGAGATCGACCTGGGGTTCGCCGAAGAGGCGGGCGAATGCAAAGGCCAGCAGGGCGGCGGCGATGCCGCAGATCATGCCGCGGGCGAGGAGCTTTCCGGCGAGCATGGAGGGTTTAGTGGCAGGGGAAGCCGAGCAGGTGGCGGCCGTCATGCACGAATTCGTGGACTTCGTGGCCTGAGATCAGGGAGGTGGCGCCCTGTTCCGCGCCGACGAAATAGAGCAGGGCGGTGGCGAGGATGATGCCGAAGACGGCCCACGGGACAAGCGCGCCTGCGGGGATGGCGACGGGTCGGGCGGCGACGGGGTGGGTGTGGGACATGGTATGGTCCTGTCTGGGGGCGTCGGAGAGTCGATCGTTCTATTCTATACGGAGACGAGGTGTGGGGGGCAAACGGTATCCGGGGTCAGGGCGTCCGGGGGAGTATCGGACAGGAAGGCGGAGGGTGGGCTGCCGTTGCCAGGGGCGAATCTGTGGCGCGTATTGGAGAGATGGCGGTTTTGGAGTTTCGTGGCTGTGAAGAGGGCTTCAGTGTGTTGCGTGAGCAGGGGTGTAGGGGTGATCGAACCATTGGGCGAACCATGAAATCGTGCGTTTGTTGGCGTCCTGCTGGTCTTCGTGGGAGAGACCGTGGCCTTGGCCGGGGTAGATGACGAGTTTGTTGGGGATGCCGAGGACGTTCATGGCATGTGCGTATTCCTGGCTTTGCTGGGGCGGGCATTCCTCGTCCCGTTCGCCTGCGAAGGCGAAGACGGGGGTCTGGACGGATTTCATGTGCAGAATGGGGGACTGGTCCAGATAGGGTTTGGGGTTGTCGATCAGGAAGGGGCCGAACAGGGCGCGGCTGGCGTTGGGGATGCCGTTTTCGCCTTCAAGGGAGAGCCAGTCCGAGATGCCGCCGCCGGAGACGGTGGCGCGGAAGATATTTGTTTGCGTTGGTGCCCAGAGCGCCATGTAGCCGCCGTAGGAATAGCCGAAGAGGCCGAGTTTTCCCGGGTCGATCGGGTGTTGGGCGAGGGCGGCTTTCCGGGCGGCGGGAATGCCGGCGAGGATGTCCGACATCGGGCCGTGGCCGAGATCGCCCAGGACGGCGGCGGCGAAGGCTTCGCCCTGACCGTAGGAGCCGCGTGGGTTGGGGAGCAGGATGTCGTATCCGGCTTTGAGCAGGGCGGTTGTGAGACTGGTTTTGCCGAGGGTGAAGGGAGTGCTGGCGGCGGAGGGGCCGCCGTGGACGTTCACGATCAGGGGGCGGGGGCTGTTGGGTGTGTTGCTGGCGCTGTCGCTGGGTTGCAGGAGCCAGCCTTGCACGGTGTAGGGGCCGTTGTGCCAGTGGAGGGAGGTGGCGGTCAGGGGGATCTGGCCGGTGTCGTCATTGTGGATGATGATGTGTTCGGTGCCGTTGGCGTCTCGCGTCAGGAGATCTGTGGGGCGGGTGAAGCCATTTCTGGTGAAGGCGGTGCGATTGGGGCGGCATGAGAGGAGCGTATCGGATTCCGGTTGGCCTTTGGGAGAGGACCAGAGTACGGCGGGGGTGGCGGATGGGTGTGTGAGGGCGGCGATTTCGGTGTGATCGTCCCGCAGGAGGGCGGCGGTGAGGGTGGGGCCGCATTTGTAGGTGAGGTCTGTGACGGTGGCTTTCATGGCGGGGGTGAGGTTGACGGGGGTGGCGTGGGAATCGGTGAGGGAGAGGGTGTAGGCGTCGCCGCCGACGGAGCCGAAATCGCTCATGAGGCCGCTGATGAAGGCCACGGATTTTCCGTCCGGGGCGATGGTGGGGGCGTTGAGCTGGCGGTGCGGGGAGGGGATGAACAGGGTTTTGTCGGTCCCGTCCGTGCCGTAGGCGTGGAGGCGGGCGATCCACCAGTTGGCGTCTCCGTCGCCTTCGGCGGCTGTGGCGACGAAGCCTTTGCTGTCCGGACGCCAGGCGTATTCATAGACGTATTGCGTGGCGGGGGAAATGAGGCGGGCCTGCCCGTTCTGGACGAGGGCGATGCGGCGTTCGTCCGGTTGGGTACCGATTTCGCCGGTCTGGGCGGCTCCGGCTTCGGCGGCGCCTGCCTGTTTGTGGGGGTGATCGGTGGCGAGGATGGCCATTTGCCCGTCTGGGGCGAAGCGGGGCTGGGCGAGGAGGCCGGGGAAGTCCAGCAGGCGTTGGGGTGTCTGGCCGGTGGGTGTGGTTTCGTAGAGGCCGAAGCGGATTCCGTGCAGGTCTGACAGGATGAAGGCCAGATGTCTGCCGTCCGGGGACCAGGTTGGGCTGCGGATGTGGCAACCTTCCGAGCCGCATGGCAGGGCGACGGGGACGCCGGTGCCGCCCGTGGCGGGGTAGAGGGTGAGGGTATTGGGAGCGCGGTAGCCTTTGTCCGCGTCGTGCGTGATGGTGGCAAGCTGGGTGCCGTCGGGAGAGAGGGCGGCATCGTTGATGGCGGTTGTGGCGAATGCCGGGGTGGTGAATGCCAGTATGGAGAGCAGGAAAAGGGGGCGTTTCATGCGGTCGGCTCCGGTTCGAGCGCCGCGAACCACGACGCATAGGGGGTGTTCTGGATCAGATGGCGCGTATAGTCCGGTGCGCCGTCCTGCCACCAGACGGGGCCGCGTTCTCCCAGGGCGGTTTTGGCGGCGTTGACGCGGTTGCTGGCTTCCGTGCGGGCGGTATCGTCTTGCGTGCGGAGGGCGGTTTTCTTGTCCCGCCAGGCGGTCATGAGGGTCTGGACGAGGTGGGCGCGGGTGGCTTCGTCCAGCGCGGGGTTACTGCGGCGCCAGAGGCGGTGGCGGACGATGATGTAGCGGTTGTCTGGGGTGGTGAGCAGGGGCGTCACAGTTTTGGGATGTCGGGCGTATCGGGCAGGGGGGAGGTTGGGAGGGAGATGGTGGCGCGTAGGCCGGGGGAGAGGTGATCGTAGTGCAGGATACCGGAGAGGCTTTTGATGATGGCCTTCATCATGCGGCTGCCGAAGCCGCCGTGGCCGGGGTCTTCCTCGTTTTGCGTGCCCCTGTCCGAGACGGAGACGACGATGCGGTCCTGCGTCTGGGTGAGGGTGATGTGGGTGGGGCCGGGGAGGCCGTCATAGGCGTATTTGCTGGCGTTGATGAGGAGTTCGGTGATGACGAGGCCGAGATTGATGGCGCGGTCCGCCGAGATCAGCACGGTGGCGAGATCGAGCGTCATCTGCTGTTTCCAGCCGGCGCCGATGGTGATGCAGAGTTCGGTGCAGAGTTCGTCCAGGTAGCGTGCGAGGTCGATCACGCCGAAATGCTCGTCCCGGTAGAGGCGGCGGTGGACGAGGCCGATGGCGGCGATGCGACGCTGGGCTTCGGCGAGGGAGTCCGCCGTTTCCTGATTGGTGGTGGCGCGTGTCTGGAGTTTGAGGAAGGAAGCGACGAGCTGGAGGCTGTTCTGGACGCGGTGGTTGACCTCGCGGATCAGGAAATCCTTCTGGCGGAGGAGGTTTTCGCGTTCCTGGAGTGTGGTGGCGAGGGTGTGGTTCAGTTCCCGCAGTTGCAGGTTCTGGTGCATTTCGATGAGGGAACGGCGGAGGCGGCGGGCGGCCTGGATCTGTTCGTGGTTCCAGTGTGTGGACTGGCCGCGCACGGTTTCCTTCCAGGTTTCGAAGGAGGTTCGCGGTTCCAGGATGCCGTTCGCGGTGGGGGTTTTGTGGGGGTTTCCGGCCCATTCGATGGTTTCGATGACTTCCGCGCGGAGCCAGAGCAGGACGAGCGGTTCCTTGAAGGGCAGGCTGATGGCCAGCACGCCGGAGGCGAGATCCTGATAGGCGGTGGCGTCCGGATTGAGGGCGCTGAGCGCGTGGGTGCTGAAGACGCCGGTTTCGTTGCGGGCGTTGATCCATGCGGCGAGGGCGCGCAGGGCGGGGCGGTCCGGGCCGACGCCGTGCAGGCGGGCGCTGCCGCGCGTGACGGTTGCGAAGCCGTCGGCCGGCAGGAGGGCGTACAGGTCTTCCGTGACGGAGTGGACGCTGCCTTCGATGGTTTCGGCGGGGTCCGTCCGGGCGTTGAGAACTTCGAGGGCGTTCCGGAGGCGGAGGCGTTCCTGATAGGAGGTGAGTTCCTCCTTCGCGCGGAGCTGGCGGGACATGATGCCGCCCAGCGTGCGGCAGGCGGCGCGGATGCCTGGCCCCATGAGTCTGGGGGTGGCGTGGTGGCAGGCGATCAGGCCCCAGAGCATGCCGTCGATGACGATGGAGATGGAGGCGGAGGCGTTGACGCCCATGTTTTCGAGATAGCGCAGATGCACGGGCGAGACGCTGCGCAGCGCGACGTCCGACAGGTCCATCCCGAGCAGTTCGGCCTGGGTCGGGCGGATGGGGGCGGGGGTGTAGCGCGCGTTCGGGATGACGCGGATACGGTTGCGGATGTAGAGGGTCCGGGCCTGCTGGGGGATGTCCGACGCGGGAAAGCGGTGGTGCAGGAGGGGGCTGAAGGCGCCGGTATTGTGTTCCGCCAGCACGGTGCCGGACCCGTCTTCCAGGAAGCGGTAGACCATGACGCGGTCGAAACCGGTCAGGCGCTGGAAGCTGGCGGCGGCGTGGGCGCAGAGGGTTGCGACGTCCGGGCAGAGTTCGAACCGTTCGGCGGTGGTGTCTATTTCGGCGAGGACGGCGCGCGCGACGATGGGCGGCGTGTCCGTGGGTTCCAGTTCGATCAGGATGGCGTCGTCCTGGAAGCGGCGGGACAGGCTGAAGGTCTCGTGCGTGCCTTCGACGTGGAGATCGGTGAGGATGTGGGCAGGGCTGAACAGGGTGGCGTCGAGGCTGAGGATCGTATCGAGGCGGGCGCCGTGCCATGCGGGGGTGAGGCGGTTTTCGAGATCGCCCGCGCCCGCGCGGATTTCGAGTGTTGCGGCATCTGCGATCAGGAGCAGGCCGTGGGGCTGGATGGCGTCCGGACGGTGGATCGGTTCCCGGTCGCATTGCGTCAGGAGCGAGGGGTCGAGACTGTCTGACGCCGGTTCGGGGATGGTCGTGGCCGTCAAGGAAAAGCGGTTTCGCGCTGTATGGGCGGGTGCGGTGCGGTGACGGTCATGGGAGGTTCCTCAAGGCCGGTGGTGGGACCGGCCTTTCCGCGTAGTGGCGTGGTGCGGGTTGCCACGATGTTCTGCGATGAGGATAGCTAATCACGCCCTGTGACGATGTCAAATAAAGCATGGTTCATGACATGGACGTGCGATGATTACTGGAGATCGCCCCGATAGAACTGGGTTATGTCTTGGGTAAGGGCGGCGCGGCTGTCTGGCCGGGCGTAGAGCATGTGGCCGCCGGGATAGAGGTGCAGGCCGATTCTGCCCGCGCCCACGGGGATATGGTCTTTCATCCAGCGTGTGGTGCCGAAGGGGCAGGCGAGATCGAAGTAGCCGTTGGCGATGAAGACGTGCAGCGAGGGATCGAGCGCCAGGAGTTTGCGCAGGAGGGCAATCTGGTGTGTGCCGCCCTGTTTGCCGTAGTCCCATGCGGCGTTCACGCCGAGGTTCAGCAGGTCGTAGGTGAGTTCGGTGCGGTAGTGCAGGGTGTTGGCGGCGTAGCCTTCGAAGGCGTTGCCGTAGGCGCGACCGTATCCGAACAGGGTGGGGTCCGGGCTGTCTGAATTGTCTTCGCCGTCGGGGTAGGGATCGGCGACGGACTGGGTGCCGTCATAGAGGCTGTAGAGGCGGCCGTTGCGGCTGCGGATGTCGTGTGCGCCGACGTTGGGCGCGCCGTTTTCGCGGGCCACGATGGGTTCGGGCAGGCCGGTACGGGTGGCGACGTCCTGATAGAACTGCTTTGCGGCATCGCCTTGCGGTGGGGTGTTGGCCAGGGTCGTGAGGTAGGGGCCGAGTGCGTAGTGGTAGGCGTCGTCCACGGCCTGGGGGGAGAGTTTGTGCTGGGTTTCGAGGTTGGACGCGATCAGGCTGGGGAGGAGAAGGGCGGCGGTAAAGGGGTCGTTCGTGGTATCGAGCAGTTGCATCTCGATGGCGGGGGAGATCATGACGATGCCGTTGACGATGAGGTTCTGCTGGGTTTGCAGGGCGTAGGCGGTTTCGATGGAGCGGATGCCGCCGTAGCTTTCGCCGACGATGTAGTGTGGGGAGGGCTGTCGGCCATTCGCGCCGACCCAGAGTTCGATGGCTTTGGCGAAGCTGGTGGCGTCGGGCTTGACGCCGTAATAGCGGGCGGCTGCCTTGGATTCATCAAGGGCGCGGCTGTAGCCGGTGCCGACGGCGTCTATGAAGACCATGTCGGTTGCGGGAAGCCAGCTATCGGGGTTGGAGGTGAGGGTGGCGCGGGCGCCGTCCATTGGGCTGTCTTTCGGCATTTGCAGGACGTCCGGCCCGGCAGCGCCGAGTTCGAGGAAGGCCGATCCTGCCCCGGGACCGCCGTTGAAGAAGAACGAGACGGGGCGCGTGGCGGGGTTGGCGCCGTCCACGGTGTAGGCGGTGTAGAAGATTTTGGCGGCGGGGGCGCCTTTGTCGTCGCGCAGGGTGAGGGTTCCGGCGTGGGCGGTGTAGGTGAGGTTATGGCCGGCGGTGGTCCAGCTGTGTTTTGTGATGGAATCGGCGGGGAGGAGGGAGGCGATGTCCGTTTTGGGGGCGTCCGGCTTTGGGGTGTCCGGCTTTGGGGTGTCTGCGGCGTGGGCGGCGAGGGGCCAGGTGGTGAGTGTGATGAGGGCGGTTGATCGCAGCAGTGTGGTCAGGGTCATGTAGGGTGTCCTGCGGGCATGGTTTATGGGATCGAACCATGGCTGGCATCCGGGGAGAGATCAATTCTCGGGAGGCTATGAGGAGCCGGTCGGTGCGGTCCGGTTTCGGGCGTGATCGTAAAGCGACTGATCTATGTCGGTCAGGGATCTGATCAGGGCTATGTCCTCAAGGGCTATATTGTCCGGGATCATGTTTTCCGGGGCGATGGGGGCCACGTTGACGCGGGGGATATCCTGTGTGGTTTCGGGGGGGAAGGTTGTGGAGCGCGGCGACGGAGGTGAGGAAATCCCCGATGGCGTCCGTCGTGCCGATCGCGGCGAGTCTGGATGTTTGGTCCCAGTTCTTGGCGGGGCACATCGTACCGTGTGCGATATGTCGGATCAGCCATTCCGTGACGGATGTGCCGGCCGTCTTGGGGATATGGAGGAAATGGGTGGGGTGATTCTCCGGTGGGGGGTGATCGTGCATGGGGGCCTCGTTGCTGGGGGTGGCGCTGGTTTTTCGAATAGGGTTGTCAGTCGCAGGCGTGGACGGAGAGCCAGAGAGCGACGGCGCCGAGGCTTTGCGGGTCTGTTTCGGGCATGGGGCGGTTTACGGTGCTGCCTTCGCCTGCGTAGTTCTGGACCATCCAGAGATCCGGGCGGGCGTGGGCGGCGGCGAGAGCGTGGGCGATGGCCTGGGTTTTTTCGAGCAGGTGATCGTCGTGATTGGCCTGTGCGACCGGGTTTGGGCCTGTGGCGAAGGGGGAGACGGCGAACAGGGTTTTGACGTGGTGGGCCTGTGCCCAGTGGATCGTGGAGATCAGGGTGGTCTGGTAGGCGGGGGGCATGGCGAACCAGAAGCCGCCGGGGACGTCCATCGCGAGGCCGCCGGCGTCCTGTGCGGCTTCGCGTTGCTGGGCGAAGCGGGGGTTCGTTCCGAAATCGCCGTAATGGCCGTCGTTCGGGGTGAACCAGGGGAAGATGGTGTGGACGTGCGTGGTGTGGCGGAGGTCGGCGATGGCGAGGCGGGCGTCAGCCAGCTGGCGGTCCGAGAGTTCGTGGGCGGGATCGGGGGGGAGGGTGGTGGCGGTGACGTCCAGTTCCGCGCCGAAGGGGGCGAGGCCGTCTTTCAGGGCGGTTTCGACGTGGCTGGTGGCGGTGACGGCGTCCTGGCCGCGTTGGTAGTCCTGCGGGGGGACGTGGGGGGTGAGGGCGGGGCTGTAGAACGCGCCGATCATGGTGCCCGTGGGGCGGCCTGACCAGGACTGGATGAGAGTTTTCAGGGCTGTGGGGTTGGTTTTGAGGGCGGTTTCGGCGCTGGCGTTGGTGAGGCTGAGGCCGATGGTTCCGCGGGCCATGATGACGGGCAGATCCCGGTGTGGTGTGGCGAAGGCGGCGGATCCGGCATCCGCTGCGAGGATGACGGGTTTGTGGCAGATGGGCGCGGCTGTGGCGGTGGTTGCGGCCAGCAGGAGCGCGAGGGCGGCGTGGCGGATCAAGCGGGGGGCGCCAGGCGTGCGAGCGCGGGGCCGAGGGGTGGGAAGAGGGATGCGGGGTCGGGGCCTTGCCCGTTGTAGGAGGCGGCCTTGAGGATGGCGTCCAGCATGGTGGCGAGGCGTTTGTCGGCGGTGATGTCGCGCAAGGGATTGAGGGTGAAGTGTTCCCAGAGGTCGATCTTTTCGGCGTTGCAGTGGGCCGGGTGGTTGACGTGCGCAGGTGGGGCGGAGACGAAGCGGTGGTTTTGCGGGTGTTGCAGGCTGATGGTGTTTTCGTGCCGGATGAGGCGGTAGGAGAGGACAGGGCCGCGCAGGGTTTCGTGCATCAGGGCGATGACGGGGGCGTCCGGGTGGAGGGCGCAGAGGAAGGCGTCGTCTTCCAGCGTGATGAGGAGGAGGGGGGCGTCCTTTCTGTGGGGTTCGGTGCGGGCGTGAACCTGTTCGCGGGCGGGGGCGAGCATGACCTGTTCGCCTTCCGGGGTGTGGAGGAGGGCGAGGCCGATCCGGGAGGGGTCGATCCGGGGGCGCCAGGGGCGTGGGTGTGTGGTGGTGGTGTCCGGCAGGGTGTCCAGGTGACGGAGGAGGCTTTCGGCGAGGGCTTCGGGATTGTGGAGGTGGTATTGGTAGGTGAAGCCTGGGACCGGGGCGGTTTGTGTGTTTTCGGGATGGAGATAGGAGAAGCGGGCGTTGTGAGTGGCGTCCATCAGGGGGTAGGAGCGGCGGGTGACGGGTGTGGGGGAGAGGATCAGGCCGCAGGGATCGCGGGAAAAGATGGAGGTATGGAATCCTGATCCGATCATGCCGATGACGGGGGCGTGGGTGAAACTGGCGATCTGTTCGGCGACGGAGAGGGTTTCGGGGGCGACGATGCGGACGCCGCGTTGTGCGAGGGCGTCCGTCAGTTCTGTTTCGTTATCGAATCGTTGTGTGCCGTTGATGAGCCGGGCGCGGGTGAGATAGACGGGCTGATCCGGGATCGGGGGGGCTTCGGCGAGGGCGCGGTCTCCGATCTGCTGGCAGATGTCGGAGAAGGCCTGATAGGCGAAGGCGTCTTCACTGAAGGCCTGGCTGGGGACGGCGAGGTGTTCGATGACCGTGGGGGTGTCGGGAATCAGGATCTGTTCGCGCCTGAGCCCGGCGTAGCGCAGGAAATCGGCGAGCCAGGGGATGGCGAGGAGGGTTTCGAGATCGTCCGGCGCATGGAACACGACGAGATCCTCCGGTTTGCCGTAGAGGCAGTAGTACCAGAGGGTGTTGAGGCATTCCGTGATGAAGTGGCCGTAATGGCGGGACAGGACGCCGCCATAGATGGCGCGGGGGATGGTGGGGCGGTAGGGGGTGGTGGCGAGGTCCGGGAGGATGCGCTGGGATTTGCTGTGGGGTGGCCAGCCTTCGCAGAGGATGTTGGCGGTGAGCTGGCGGCTGTTTTCGTCGTAGAGGCCGAAGTTGATGTCGTCCGGCGCAGTGCGCGGGACGTAGAGGATGTTGCGGCGGGCGAAGGCTTCTGGGGCGCCCGGGTGGACTGAGCCGGTGAGGTCGTGTTTCGGACACGGCGTGAAAGTCATACCCGGGCTTTCCTCCTGATGGGTTAGGCGCTGGGGTGCGTCATGGCTTTCGGATCCACCCAGGCGTCGAAATCCTCGCCCGAGACGAGGTTGAGCGCAAGGGCTGCTGCGCGTGGGGTGGTGTTGTGTTCGTTGGCGTGGTGGGCGATGCGGGAGGCGTTGTCGTAGCCGATATGGGGGGCGAGGGCGGTGACGAGCATGAGGGATTCCTCCACGTGGCGGGCGATGCGGTCGTGGTTGGGTTCCGTGCCTTCGATGAGGAAGCGGCGGAAGTTTTCCGCGCCGTCGTGCAGGAGGGTGAGGGAGTTCATGAGGTTGAAGATAATGAGGGGTTTATAGACGTTCATTTCCAGCATGCCGCCGGCGCCTCCAAAGCCGCAGGCGACGTCGTTGCCCATGATCTGTGTGGCGATCATGGCGAGGGCTTCGGCCTGTGTGGGGTTGACCTTGCCGGGCATGATGGAGGAGCCGGGTTCGTTTTCCGGCAGGTGGAGTTCGCCGATTCCGGCGCGGGGCCCGCAGGCGAGGAGGCGGATGTCGTTGGCGATCTTGTAGAGGCTGACGGCGATGGTGCGGAAGGTGGCGGAGAGGTGAACCAGCGCGTCGTGGCTGCCTTGCAGGGCGAATTTGTTGCGGGCTTCGGTGAAGTTCAGGCCGGTGGACTGGGCGATGGTGGCGCTGGCGCGTTTGCCGAACTGTGCGTCGGCGTTGACGCCGGTGCCGATGGCGGTGCCGCCGAGGACGAGTTCGAGCAGTTCGGTTCTGACGTGATCGAGGCGATTGATGCTGTCCTGCATCACGCCTGCGTAGCCGTGGAATTCCTGCCCGAGCGTCATGGGGACGGCGTCCTGCATGTGGGTGCGGCCGATCTTGACGATGTCTTTCCAGAGGTCCGCCTTATGGGCCAGGGCGGTTTGCAGGCGGTTCAGGGCGGGGAGAAGGCGGCGTTCCACGGCGAGGGCGCTGGCGATGTGCATGGCGGCCGGGAAGGTGTCGTTCGAGGATTGCGACATGTTGACGTGATCGTTGGGATGCACGGGGGTTTTGCTGCCCAGTGCGGTGCCGGCGATCTGGCAGGCGCGGTTGGAGATGACCTCGTTCATGTTCATGTTGAACTGGGTGCCGGAGCCGGTCATCCAGACGTGGAGGGGGAACATGGCATGGTGCTGGCCGTCCAGGATTTCCTCGGCGGCCTGCAGGATGAGATCGTGCTGTTGCTGGCCGAGGCGGCCGCTTTCACGGTTGGCCTTTGCGGCGGCGCGTTTGATCAGGGCGAAGGCCTCGATCATTTCGGGGGGCATGAGATCGCGACCGATTTTGAAGAAGTGCAGGGAGCGCTGGGTTTGCGCGCCCCAGAGCTTGTCGGCGGGGATCTGGAGTTCGCCGAGGCTGTCTTTTTCGATGCGGTGTTCGGTCACGATACTGGCTTTCGGGTTGGTCAGGCGGGATGGGTGGGGAGGTAGCGGGGGTGCCAGACATGAGCGGCGATGAGGTCGTCCAGCCGGGCTTCGTCGAAGGGTTCGGCCACGCCGTCCTGCCGTGCCTGTATCGCAACGGCGCGGGCGACGCCAAGGGCGACCTTGTGGAGATCGGCCACGGGGGGGAGGAGGTTGGGGCCTTCGCCTTTCACGAGGGGAGATTCGGCGGCGAGGGCCTTGGCGGCGGCCATGAACATGGTTTCGGTGACGCGTTTCGCGCCGACGGCGAGGATGCCGAGGCCGATTCCGGGGAAGATGTAGGCGTTGTTGGTCTGGTCCACACGCTGCTTCTTCCCGTCGATGGTGAGCGGTGGGAAGGGGCTGCCGGTGCTGACGAGGGCGCGACCGTCGCTCCATGTCAGGACGTCTTCCGGGGTGGCTTCGCAGCGTGAGGTGGGATTGGAGAGGGGGAAGACGATCGGGCGTTTGGTGTGTTTGGCGAGGGAGCGGATGATGGGTTCGTCGAACAGGCCGGGCTGGCCGGAGACGCCGATGAGGATGGTGGCGTTGGCGTTTTCGACGACTTCGTGCAGGCCTGTCCTGCCGTCTTTTGCCCAGGTGGCGACGTGATCCGGGTTCTGCGCGAAGGGTTTCTGGCCTTCTGTGAGGTCCGGCGTGGTGGTGAGCAGGAGGCCGGGGCGGTCCACCATATAGAAGTGTTTGTGGAGTTCGGTTTCTGGGATGCCTTCGTCCAGCATGGCCTGCCGGAGCAGGGCACCGATGCCGCAGCCGGCGGAGCCGCCGCCGAGGATGACGATGACCTGATCGCGCAGGCCGCCCGCGCCGGATTTCTGTGCGGCCTGTGCGGCGGCGAGTATGGCGCCGGCGGCGACGGCGGCCGTGCCCTGGATATCGTCGTTAAAGGTGCAGAGCTGGTTGCGGTATTTCGCGAGCAGGGGGGCGGCGTTGCGGCCTGCGAAATCTTCCCACTGGAGGAGGACGTTGGGGAAGCGGTGTTTGACGGCCTGGACGAAGCGTTCGACGAAGTTGTCGTAGTCCTCGCCGCGGATTCTGGCGTGTTTCCAGCCGATATAGGTGGGGTCGTTCCGGAGGGTTTCGTTATCGGTTCCGGTATCGAGCAGGATGGGGAGGGTTTCGTGGGGGTGGATGCCGGCGCATCCGGTATAGAGCGAGAGTTTGCCGATGGGGATTCCCATGCCGCCCGCGCCAAGATCGCCCAGGCCGAGGATGCGTTCGCCGTCGCTGACGACGATGACCTTGGTCTTGTCGAAGCGTTTGTCGGCCAGGATGGTGTCCAGCCGGTCCCGGTCCGGGTAGGCGAGGAAGAGGCCACGTGGGCGGCGCCAGATTTCGGAGAAGGTCTGGCAGGCTTGGCCGACGGTGGGGGTGTAGACGAGGGGGAGGGCGGTTTCGAGATCGTGTTCCAGCAGGGCGTAGAACAGGGTTTCGTTCGTGTCCTGGAGGGTGCGGAGGTAGATGTGTTTGTCGAGGGGGTTTTCGATGGCGGCGAGGGCTTTTGCGGTGAGTTTCACCTGTTCGGTGAGGGTGCGTTCGGCGACGGGGAGGAGGCCGTGGAGGCCGAGGCTGTCGCGTTCCTGTCTGGTGAACCCGAGGCCTTTGTTGAGGATCGGGTCGTTCAGGAGGGCCTGGCCGCGCAGGGGGGTGTGGTGGGCGGAGAGGGAGTTGGTCATGGTGGCTTCCTCGGGTTGGTTTCGGAGGAGTGTAGCGGTTTGGGGGTGGTTTGGAAGTCGGGTGGGAAGGGATCGCGAATGGGGTGCCGGAAGTCTGGGTACAAATCTTCAGAGTCATCGCGTAATTCTTTTTTGAGATCATCTTAAATAAGCAGGACACTTGCGAGTTTTTGACGCAAGACAAGATGGTGAGTGTGAGGCTATTTTCTTTTGAGAAGGCGAAGAAAAAGATCGTCGATTATGTAAGTAAAAGGATTGAACATATGAAGAAATACTTTGTTGTTTTTGGTCTTATGTCCTGCATCGGACTGTCGACCGTCAATGCTCCGTCGAATCACGCGTCCCGTGCTGCGGCTGTGGTTGCATTCCATGAGGAGCCGGTTCGTGTTGCGATCTTCCGGCAGTGGCCTCAGGCGTCGTCCAACATTTTTCGGCAGTGGCCTCAGGTCGTGTCTATCGGCTGAGCAGTCTTTCCCTCCCCTGATCATGCTTGTGTGACAGGGGAGATGCGCTTCATTTAAGCACGTAAATCTATCGTTTGCTAGGTCGTTAAAGTTCGGTAATTCTATGTGCGCTGTTTTGCAGGCGTGCTAATCTATAGCCATGCGGATGTTCCTACCCTGGTTTCGACGTTTATCTCTGGCATTGTTTTTTTTATATGCGACTGTAACGGCGCAGGCTTCCGTAGCCCCATTGTATCTTTTTGGGGATGCGGATGGGCTTGAAAATCTCACCGTTACATCACAGACGCAGACGAAATCAGGGTTTCTGATCGTTGGTACCCAAGGGGGTGTATTTTACTTTAACGGCGTTCGTTTTCATCGACTGATATTAGCGCAAGGGCTTCCCGAGTTTGGTGATGTCCATTTTGTCAGGGCGCTGGGTGATGGACGGCTCATGATCGCGATGTCAGATCGACTGTTTGTCGGCTGTTTGCCAGAGAAGTCCGCTGCCCCGGATCACTATCGATTTACTGAAATCGATCGTGGTGAGGAGGGTTCCCTTGCGTGGAGTCAGACAGGGGAATGGAACGGCCAGTTTCTGATTGCCTCCAGACAAGGACTTTTTGGTTGGGGACTTGATAGCGCCCGTTTCAACTTGGTTCATCGCCGTGATCTTGAAACTTTGTTCGGTCATTCGCTGATCACGGCTATGATGGTGGATGGTCAAACGCTTTGGGTCGGTTTGCAAAACGGTTCTGTCTGCCGCCTGTTTGATGGACACTCGACCTGCGTTCGGCCGGCAAACTTCAATTCTGAAGAGCCTTGGGAGCATATCGCTGTGCGTCGCGATGGTGTCGTATTCGTGCGCTCTCTTCACAGGCTTGGGCAGATCGACCTGACAGGCAGGCGGATTATCTTCAGTGCATTGCCGTATGTTAAGGAGCGCTACAGGTTTTATCAGAAATTCTTGTGTATTGCGTTTGACCCGGATGGAAACCTTGTGACGCAGGCTGACGCGGGGCTGATCAAGTATCAGGACGGGTATTGGCGTCCAGTAGAATTGCCGGCTAGCGAAACGGCGATGACGGTTATCTCCAGTATTCTTTTCGATCGGAATGGTGTGCCGTGGCTGGGGCTGTTCGGACGCGGAGAAGCGCATTTACTGGGGCATGGTTATATTGAAAACTGGAGACGTCAGAGTGGTTTGTCTGATGACATTGTCTGGAATGTGGCGCGTCGTCGGGATGGAGCGCTCTGGATCGGCACGGATCTTGGACTTGATCGGCTTGATCCATCCGCATCTGTCATACGGCCTGTTGCCAAGGGGACGACCTACAGTATTGCGGCCGATAATGATGGCGGTATCTGGTTCATGTCCGGTATGCATGCAGTGAGGCATATGGATATGGCTGGGATGGCATTCGATCTTCCCTTGAATCAGGTCGGCTATATGGCTCAGGGAGCTGGTTCCGATTTCTGGTTTTTTACACAGAACGGCACTTTTCTTTCTGACTTGAAGAAAATTCGTTCTTTTCCTGACTATGTTAAGGAATTTCCAAAATCTTCCGGTTTTGGTGTGATGGATACTGAACAGACGATGTGGACGGCGGAGCGGAACCGGATGATCGGGAGGCGTCGTGACGGGACCATTCGGGTGCGTGTCATTCCGGGCTTGCCACATGATTTCGACCCGGTGGCTTTTGGTTTCAGTGATGCGCGTCATGCCTGGATTGGCGGTTTTGGTGGCTTGTATCGCCTGACATTCGATGGAGATATCGTGACCGATACATCGGAAATCCATATGTCGGATTCGACTGGCGGCAATCTGGCCGGGATTTTGGTGGACAGGCGCGGATGGCTTTGGGTTGGGACTGATCAGGGCCTTAACGTTTTCAATGGAAAGGAATGGCGTTCTGTCAGGGATCAGGACGGGCTTGTTGGAAACGACATTGATCAGGATTCTTTATTTGACGATTATGACGATACGATCTGGGTTGGGACGACACGGGGGCTTTCTCATATCATCGATCCGGCAAAAGTTTTTGTAACTCATCCGCTGTTGCCTTTTCTCGATCGGACGTTGCTTGGCGGAAAGCCGATTGGTGATCAGCGCGTTGCGTTTTCCCGGGAGCCGTTGTTTTTTACGTTTGGGACGCTCGATTACCATGATCGCAGCGCGATTGTGTTTCGGTATCGGCTGGAGGGGGTGGATCAGGGGTGGGCCACCACGTCGGACGATCATGTCCGGTATCCTCTGCCGCCACCCGGGCGGCATCGCTTTGTCCTTCAGATTTATAACACCCAGACGCATATGACGTCCGATGAGATTTCGACGGTTGTTGATATCGGCTGGCCGTGGTGGCGGAGTTGGGCGGCTTATGGCGGGTATGCGGCGGGTGTGGGCGGGCTTTGTTATGGTGTGATCCGGTGGCGGGTGCGGTATCTGGTGCGGCAGCGGCGGGAGTTGCAATCGGTCATTGCGCAGCAGACCGCGGAATTGCGGCAGCGGGCCGAGGAGCTGGCGTATCAGGCCAGTCATGATGATCTGACCGGGCTGTTGACCCGGCCTGCGTTTCAGGCGCGGCTTCGGGAGGATCTGGCGGCGGTGCCGGAAGGGCGTGCGGTGGTGCTGGCCTTGTTCGATGTCGATCATTTCAAGTCGGTCAACGATACTTATGGCCATCTGTCCGGGGACATGGTGCTTTCCACGTTGGCGGATCGTTTGAAGGAACATGTGATGGAGGGGTTTGCGGGACGGTATGGGGGTGAGGAATTCGTTGTCGTGATCCATACATCGGAGGAAAATTCCTTTTCCGCGATGGAGACTTTGCGGTGTGCGTTGACGCGGGAAATGATCTGCCTTCCGAAAGCGGATCTTCGGGTGACGCTGAGTGGCGGGATGGTGGTGGCTGGGGCGCATGTGCCCTGGAATGCGCTGATCGATCAGGCCGATCAGGCGCTTTACCGGGCGAAGCGGGGAGGGCGCGACCAGTTGAACGTCTATGATCTGATCGAGAGCTGAGCGAATTTGGTGAAAGCAGGCGAGGGAGGGAGGGGGAGGCGTAATTTGCCTCCGGGATATTTTTTGCTGTTTGATGGGGGATCAGAAATGTGAGGTGAGGGTATGAGCCGGGTTATGTGTTTCGTGGCCGTTCTGGCTATGGGAGTGGGTGTTGCCGGGACGTCGGCGAGAGCTGAGGGTGTTTCGGATGATATGGCGCCGGGTGCCGGGGATAGATTTTCGCGGCCGTCATTCGCGGGGCGTTTCGCTGCGGCGAATACGACGCATGATGGTCATCTGACGCTGGATCAGGCCAGGAACGGCCATTTGAAGCTCGTGACGCGGCATTTCGATAGGATTGATCGGCAGCATAAGGGCTACGTCACGCTGAAGGAGATCCGGACATGGCAGAAGACGCGGCTTGCGACATCGCCTGGTCTCAATCCATCTGGCGGTTCGACGGAGTAGGGGCGGTCAGGCTGAGCGGGGAATGGTTTGGGTGAACAGGGTCTGGCCATCGATTCCGATAAAATCGAAGCGCAGCATGGAGCGTTCGATTCTGGCGACCATGAAGCCGTGCTGGCCGGGGGCGGTGAAGGCGCCGTCCACGGCGGGACCGACGGCATCGACGCGTGATCCGGCACCGTTGATGACGTAATGCACGCCGTCCTGGGCGATGTATTGCAGGTTGTGGACGTGGCCACAGATGTAGAGATGGACGCGGTGTGCTTTCAGGATCGGTTCAACGGTGTGGTGCATATCGTGCATGCCGCGTTTGCCGTCTCCGTTGTAGATCGGGTGGTGGCCGTAGACGATTTTCCAGTCCGCCTGGCTGGCTGACAGTTCTCTTTGCAGCCAGTCGAGCTGTTCCTGCGGGTTCTGGTCGTCGATGCGGACGTCGGTGCCGCGATACTGGCTGATGAAGGGGTTGGTATCGAGGTAGAATCCGTCGATCGTGGTGCCGTCTGTCAGGATGTCCCGGACGCGGTAATAGCGGGCGGGGAGCACCCAGCGGGGGTCGTATCGCCCATAGGCGAGCTGGGCGTCGATATTGCCGCGATAATCGTGATTGCCGAGCATGATGCGCCAGGGAGTGTGAAGGCTTGGGGCGGTATAGATGTCCTGAAAGGAGTCCTGCCATTGCCGGTCGCGCACGGATTTCACGCCGTGTTCGTAGAAATTGTCGCCCATTGAGATGGTGAACTGGCTGCCGACCCGCTCTGCGGTCATGCCCATGGTCTGACCGAGGCGCCGTTGGTCGTAATGGCCGTGGCGGCCCCAGTCTCCGAGGAGGATGTGGTTCATGCCGGGGGCGGCGACCTGCGCGTATGTGGTGCTGACGGTGGTTTTTGCGGCGGCCAGTGTGCCCAGTCCCAGCAAGACCTGCCGACGGGGGAGGAGGAGTGTCATGGGCGGGGTCTTTCTGTCGGGGGTTATTGTGTGACGGGGCCGGGGAAATAGGTGCTGTGGGTGGTGATGCCGCCGGGCGGTGGCAGCAGGGGGGCGGTGCCGGTGTCTGGCGGTGGCTGGGTGTGGCTTTGGGAGGATGCGATTTCGCCCAGAGCTGCCCCGGATGCGAGACCCGCCACGAGGCCGCCGATGACGAGCGGGGTGGCGCCGATGCCGTGGGTGGGGCGTGCGGCGATCTCGTCAGCGTGATGGCCGTGATGTTTATGGTGTTTGTGGTGGTGATGATGGGCGGAGGCGGGTGTGGAGAGTGCGAGCAGGAGGAGCAGGTATCCGGTGCTGAACGTTTTGCGGAGGCTCCTGAACACGGCTGTATCCATTGGTAAAAGAGGCAGTTTCCTATCAGACGCTTTTAGTGATGGAGATGTCCATGTTTTTTTACCGTGACCGGAGGTGTGGAAATGTCGGATTATTGTTTATCGTGTGATGGGTATTGTTGCTGTATTGAGAAGGGGTGTGGTTATGCGGATTCTGTTTGCGATGGTGCTGGGCATGATGGTTTTCCGTAGCGCATGGGCTGCGGATGCGACGTGTCGGGTCAATGTTTCTTCAGCGGAGGGAGCTATGTTTTCCGTGGCGGCCATCGCGGGTAAGGGGAAAGTGTTTCTGCGAAGTGATCAGGCGCCTTGCCCGACTGAAGCGGCAGCCTGCCGCAAGAATGGGTATGTGCTGCCGGGGGATCGGGTTGTGATGACCCATGATGGGCCTGCGCCTTATGTGTGCGTGGTTTATCCCAATCGCTCGGGGGGAAGTGCCGGGTTTGTGAAACGGGATGAAGTTTCTTTTGGGGATGGTGTGTCGTCCGCCGTTTTGTCGAACTGGGTTGGGACGTGGCGGAGGGGGGATAATACGATCGTTGTGAAGGCTGCGGTTGGTGGGGGTGTGAGTCTTGAGGGGGATGCGTATTGGCCGTCTGCCAGTCCGCCTGAGAAGCAGTTTCCGGGTGGCCCCAATATCGGTAATTTTTCGGCGAAGGCGGTGACGCTGGCGACGGTTTTGCATGTGACGGATGCGAACAGTGAGGCGTGCCATGTCGATCTGGCGGTGTTGGGGGATTATGCTGTCGTGCGGGATGATGGGCAGTGCGGCGGGATGAACGTGTCTTTTACAGGCGTGTATCGCCGCCGGTGATGGGGATTATCTGAGGATGTGGCGGATGGTTTCGGTCAGGCGGGAGAGGTCGTCCGGCTGGATGGTGAAGGCGGGGGTGAGGTAGGCGATGCGGCGGAAGGGGCGTATCCAGACGCCTGCTTCGAGGAATTGGGCGCGGAGGGCGGCCGGGTTGTCCAGCCTGTCGAGTTCGACGACGCCGACGGCGCCTTTGATGCGGACGTCCCGGACGTTTGTGTAGGCGCGGCAGGGGGCGAGTTCGTCCTTGAGTTGGGTTTCGATGGTTTTGACCTGTTCGAGGCGGGGTTCGGTTTCGAACAGGTCCAGCGAGGCGTTGGCGGCGGAGCAGGCGAGGGGGTTGGCCATGAAGGTGGGGCCGTGCATCAGTGCGTGCATGGGATTGTCTGACAGGAAGGCTTCGAAGACGTGGCGGCGGGCGATGGTGGCGGCCAGGGCCATCGTGCCGCCAGTAAGGGCTTTGGAGAGGGCGATGATATCCGGCACGATATCGTCGCTTTGGTTATTGGGGCTCTGGCAGGCGAACATAGTGCCGGTGCGGCCGAATCCTGTGAAGATTTCGTCCAGTATTAGCAGGAGGTTGTGTTTGTCCGCGAGGGTGCGGAGTCGTCTGAGGGTGGTGCGATCGTGGAAGATCATGCCGCCTGCGCCCTGGATGAGGGGTTCGACGACGATGGCGGCGAGTTCGTGTTTGTGTTTGGCGATCAGGTCGTCCAGCGCTTTTATGCTGGCGTCGTCTCGGGGGAGGGGGGCGATGATGTGTTGGGGGAGACTGTCTGCGAACAGGCTGTGCATGCCTTCCTCGGGGTCGCAGATGGCCATCGTGCCGATGGTGTCTCCGTGGTAGCCGTCCTGGAAGGCGAGGAGTTTGGTGCGGCCGGTTTCGCCTTTGTTGAGCCAGTACTGGATGGCCATTTTTATAGCGACTTCCATGGCGACGGAGCCGGAATCGGTGAAGAAGACGCGTTCCAGATCGCCCGGGAGGAGGGCGCCGAGGCGGGCGGCGAGGTCGAGCGCGGGGCGGTGGACCATGCCGCCGAACATGGTGTGGGGCATGGTTTCGAGCTGGCGGGTGACGGCCTGACGGATGTGGGGGTGGTTGTAGCCGTGGCAGGCGGTCCACCAGGCGGCGACGCCGTCGATCAGGGTGCGGCCATCGGACAGGGTGATGTGGGAGCCTTCGGTGCGGGTGGCTTCGGGCGGTGGGGCGATGGTCTGCATCTGGGTGTAGGGGAGCCAGAGATGGGGCCAGCCTTGTTCGTAATATGTGTTGGGCATGGGGGTGTCCTCTCCGATTGACCGCGTTTCCTGCATCCGGCAGGAACGGTTCATGACGCGGTTCGATGAACTTTTCCAGATGGAGCTTGCGCGGCGTGAGGCGCGGGGGTTGCGGCGTGTGTTGCGGCCCGTGCTGCGCGAGGCGGGCGGGGTGCGCCGGGACGGGCGGGTTCTGCTGGATTTTTCGTCCAATGATTATCTGGGCTTGAGCGGGCATCCGTTGCTGGCGGAGCGGGCGGGAGACTGGGCAGCGCGGTATGGGGCGGGGGCGCGGGCTTCGCGTGTGGTGACGGGGACGCTGGAAGCGCATCGGGCGGTGGAGGCGCGGGTGGCGGCGTTCAAGGGGACGGAGGATGCGTTGCTGTTCGCTTCGGGGTGGCAGGCGAATGCGTCCGTGTTGCCGGCGTTGTTCGAGGTTGCGGAGGGTGGGGCGCTGGTGTTCACGGACCGGCTGAACCATGCGAGCCTGCATCATGGCTGTGCGGCGGCGGGGGTTCGGCAGATCCGGTTCCGGCATAACGATCTGGCGCATCTGGAGGTGTTGCTGGAGCGGCATGGTGCGGGTGGGGGGACGCGGTTCGTGGTGACGGAGAGCGTGTTTTCGATGGATGGGGACCGGGCGGATGTGGGGGCGCTGCGGGCGTTGTGTGATCGGTTCGGGGCGTTTCTGTTTGTGGATGAGGCGCATGCGACGGGGGTTCTGGGGGAGGGAGGGCGTGGGCTGGCCGGTGGGGTGGCGGATCTGGCGATGGGGACGTTCAGCAAGGCTTTTGGTGGGTTTGGGGCGTATGTGGCGGGGTCTCGGGCATTGTGCGACTGGCTGGTGAACCGGTGTTCGGGGTTCGTTTACAGCACGGCGTTGCCGCCTGCGGTGTTGGGAGCGATGGATGCGGCGCTGGATCTGGTGCCGGGGATGGGGGAGGCGCGGGCGGGGCTGTTGCGCCGGGCGGGGTGGTTGCGGGGGCGGTTGAATCAGGCTGGGCTGGAGACGGGGGACTCCACGACGCAGATCGTGCCGGTTCTGCTGGGGGAGAGTGGGCGGGCGTTGGCTGTAGCGGAGGCTTTGGCGGGGGAAGGAATTCTGGGGATGGCGATCCGGCCGCCGACGGTGCCGGCGGGGACTGCGCGATTGCGGCTGGCGTTGAGTGCGGCGCATGGGGATGGTGATGTCGAGCGGCTGGCGGAGGCGGTGTGCCGGGTGGCGTCATGAAACATGCGGTTCTGTTTCTGCATGGATGGGGGTTCGATGCGTCGTTCTGGGAGCCTCTGGTGGGCGTGCTGGAGGCGCCGGAGGTGGTGGTGTGGGATCGGGGGTATTTCGGGGAGGAGCGGATGGAAGGGGTGCCGGGGCGCCCTTATCTGGCGGTCGGGCATTCGGCGGGGGTGATGGGGTTGCTGGGGCGGGATCTGCCGGGATGTGTGGGGGTGGTTTCGGTGAACGGATTCGGGCGGTTCGTTCAGGGGGAGGATTTTCCCGAGGGGATGCCGGCGCGGGTGCTGATGCGGATGCGGGCGCGGCTGGAGGGGGCGCCGGAGCGGGTGGTGCGGGAGTTTCGGGCGATGTGCGGGGCGGAAGGGGCGTTGCCGGGGGTGCCGGATGTGGCGCGTTTGGCGGCCGGGCTGGGGGTGTTGCTGGAGGAGGACTGGCGGGGGCGGGCGTGTGTAGGGTGGCTGGCGGGGGCGGATGATCCGCTGGGGCCGGCGCGGCGGGTGGAGTGTGTGTCGGGAGGGCATTTGTTGCCGGTTGAGCGGCCGGATGTGTGTGCGGCGTTTCTGCGGCGTGTGAGTGCTGCGTTATGACGGATGCGTATCGGCGGGCGCTGGTGGCGCGGTTCGGGGCGGCGGAGGGGTATGATGCGGCGGCCCGGGTGCAGTTGCGGGTAGTGGAAACGTTGCTGGAGCGGATTGTGGGGCGGTTCGGGGGGGATGGGCCGGGGCGGATCCTGGAGTTCGGGTGTGGGACGGGGTTTTTGACGGCGGGGTTGCGGCGGGCGTTTCCGGAGGCGGAGATTGTGGCGACGGATTTGTCGGCCGAGATGGTGGATCGGGCGCGGGTTCGGGTGCCGGATGCGACATTTGCGGTGATGGATGGGGAGTATCCGGATATCGGGGGGGTGTTCGATCTGGTGTGTTCGAGTTTGTGTTTGCAGTGGTTCGTGGATCGGCAGGGGGGATTGGAGCGCTTGGGGCGTTTGTTGCGAGGCGGGGGGCCGATGATGGTGACGACGCTGGGGGAGGGAAGTTTTCGGGAGTGGCGGGAGGCGTGTGCGGTGGCGGGGGTGGCGTGTGGGGTGCCGGAGTATCCTGCGTTGAGGGTTCTGGAGGGAGAGTGGCGGGATGGTGGGAGGTGGGAGCGGGCGGTGTTCGTGGATCGGCCGGGGAGCGGGTTGGGGTTTGTGCGGGATTTGCGGCGGATCGGGGCGTCCCTGCCGCGGGAGGGGGTGCGGCCTGCGATGGATTTGCGGCGGGCGATGCGGGTATTTGATAAGGGGGAGCGTGTTGTGACGTATGATGTGATGTTCGGGGAGCTTTGGAAATGACGGTCAAGGGTGTGTTTGTCACGGGGACGGATACCGGGATTGGGAAGACGCTGGTGAGTGCGTGTCTGGTGAAGGCGCTGGGGGCGTTTTACTGGAAGCCGTTGCAGACGGGGCTGCTGGAGGAGGCGGGGGATACGCCGGTTGTGGCGGAACTGGCGGGGATTGGGACTGAGCGGGTTTTGCCGCCGGTTTATGGGTTGGGCGCGCCGCTTTCTCCTGAGGCGGCGGCGGCGCAGGAAGGGGTGGAGATCGACATGGGGCGGGTGGTTTTGCCGGAGTGTGCGGGGCCGGTGGTGGTGGAGGGGGCTGGTGGGGTTCTGGTGCCGGTGTGCGCGGGGGTTTTGATGGTGGATGTGATGACGCGGCTGGGCTTGCCTGTGGTGCTGGTGGCGCGGAGTGGGCTTGGGACGATCAATCATACGCTGTTGAGTCTGGAAGCGTTGCGGGCGCGGGGGATCGAGGTTTTGGGGGTGGTTCTGAGTGGAGAACTTTCGGCGGGGAATCGGGAGGCGATCGAGCGTTGGGGGGGGATTCGGGTGTTGTTCGAGGTGCCGCGCCTGGAGTCGGTGACGATGGGGGTGGTGGCGGACGTTGTGGCGGGGGCGGGATTGGAGGGAATTCTGGGGTAAGGGGGTACGATTAACCGGCTGTTAATGAACGGCTGATACCTGTTGGCTCGACCCGCAATTTGAGGTGAGCCGCGCATGACTGCATTTGTTTCCAGCCTTCACAAAGAGCCTTCCGGGCTGGATTTCGTGGCCGGGGTGGCTGCGAAATGAAGGCGCTGTTGCAGAACCTGCGCGATCTGGGGACCAAGCGTCTGGCGGCTTTGGGCGGGGTTGGCCTGGTGATGATCGGGCTGTTGGGATTTCTGGTTTTTCAGGGGGGGGCGCCGAGCAATACGCTTCTGTATGGCGATCTGGATGGCAAGGAAGCGGGGGAGATCGTGGATCGGCTCGACAAGGCGCATATTGCCTATGCGCTGCGGGATCAGGGGCAGACGATTCTGGTGGCGGATGACAAGGTGGCGTCCACGCGGCTGATGCTGGCGAAGGACGGGCTGCCTTCGGGGGGATCGGTGGGGTATGAGATTTTCGACAAGGGGGGGGCGCTGACGGAGACGCAGTTCGAGCAGACGATCAATGAGACGCGGGCTCTGGAGGGGGAGCTTGAGCGGTCCATCCGGCTGATCCGGGGGGTTCGGAATGCGCGGGTTCATCTGGTGTTGAAGCATCGGGAGCTGTTTTCCTCCGAGGAGCAGACGGCGCAGGCGAGTGTTCTGCTGATGACGCAGGGGGAGCGGAAGATGGATGCGGAGAACGTTGCGGCGGTGGTCAATCTGGTTTCGGCGGCGGTTCCGGGGCTGAAGCCGGAGAGTATTTCGGTGATCGACAATCACGGGAATGTTCTGGTGCGGTCTGGCGGGCATCTGGGGGAGGGGGACACGATGCAGACGGCTGAGGAGCAGCGGCAGGCGACGGAGATGCGGCTGTCCCGTGCGGTGGAGGACATGCTGGCGTCTTCCGTTGGGTATGGGCATGTGCGGGTGGAGGCTTCGGTTTCCATGAATACGGATCATGTTCGGGAGACGCAGGAGAAATACGATCCGGACCAGCAGGTTTTGCGGTCCCAGCAGACGAGCAGCGAGAAGAGCACGAACACGCAGGGGGCGGCGAATGTGTCCGTTTCCAACAATCTGCCGAATGCCAATGCGGGGCAGCCGCAGATGGGCAGCCAGAGTGTGAAGCAGCAGGAGACGAACAATTACGAGGTCGGCAAGACGACGCGGACGCTGGTTCAGGATCAGCCGCGGGTGGCGCGTTTGAGTGTTGCTGTTCTGGTCGATGGTGTTTCGGATCGGGATGCGAAAGGGAACATGGTGTGGCGGCCCCGGAATGCGGAGGAGATTGCGCGCCTGACGGAACTGACGAAGGGGGCTGTGGGGTTCGATGCGGCTCGGGGAGATAGTGTGACGGTGGCTTCGATGAAGTTCGAGGGGGACGGGGAGGCGGTGCCGGCCGAGCATCAGGGGGTGTTTGCAGGGTGGATCGGGTCCGCCAATGGTTTGGCGTTCTGGAAGACGACGGCGTTTCTGATTGTTTCCGTTGTGGTGGTGATGTTTGTGGTGCGTCCGCTTTCGCTACGCAAGGGTGGGGGGGCGACGGAGGAGGAGTTTCAGCTTGTGGAGGCTGGTGGGCGCCCGGCTGCCATCATGGGCGAGGCGGGTTCCGAGGGCGGGCGTGCGCTGGTGAGCCTGGAGGGGGGTGGGCGGCTTTCGGGGCAGCGCGGGGTGGAGGAGGACGAGATGATCGATATCAACGGGATCGACGGGAAGATCCATGCGTCCTCCGTTCAGAGAGTTGTGGCGTTGATCGAGACGCATCCGGAGGAAAGTGTGACGACGTTGCGGTCCTGGTTGTTGGCTTCTGAGGAGGAGCAGGTTTGATGGACAAGATGGAGATCAAGGGGCCGCAGAAGGTAGCCGTTCTGATGCTGGCGCTGGGCGAGGAGAGCTGTTCGCGGCTGTTCGAGTTGATGGATGAAGAGGAGATCCGGGAGATTTCGACGGCAATGTCGAAACTGGGCGTGGTTTCCGCAAAAACTGTCGAAAGCGTGTTTCATGATTTCAGCCGGAGTATTGGTGCGGCGGAGGTTGTGATTGGCAATGTGGACAATACGGAGCGCCTGCTTCGGAAATCCCTGACGTCCGAACGGGCGGACCAGATCATGGAAGAGATCAGGGGGCCGGCAGGGCGGACGATGTGGGACAAGCTGGGCAACGTTCCGGAGGCGACGCTGGCCAATTATCTACGGAGTGAATATCCGCAGACGGTTGCAGTGATTCTGGCCAAGATCAAGCCGGTTCAGGCGGCGCAGGTTCTCTCCCTGTTGCCTGAGGATTTTTCCTTGGATGTGATGACGCGAATGTTGCGGATGGACAGTATCCAGAAGGATGTGTTGCAGCGGATCGAGCAGACATTGCGTTCGGAATTCGTCAGCAATCTCGCGCGTGGATCGCGGCGGGACAGTTACGAGCAGATGGCGGATATTTTCAATCATCTCGATCGGCGGATCGAGGGGCGCTACATGGAAGGGCTGGAGGCGCGGTCCGAAGGGGTGTCGGAAAAGATACGCTCCCTGATGTTCACGTTTGAGGATCTTGGGAGAATTTCCAAGGACAGTATGCTTGTACTTCTCAATCAGGTGAGCCGGGAGGCGCTGCCTCTGGCCCTCAAGGGGGCTTCCGAGAAGCTGCGGACGGCATTTCTGGGGACGATGTCCGAGCGTGCGAAGAAGATGCTGAGCGAGGAGATCGAGAGTCTTGGCCCGGTTCGGGTCAAGGATGTCGATACGGCGCAGGCTGATATTTTGAAAATCGCCAAGGATTTGAGCGATCGTGGTGAAATAGAGTTGTCCGAGCAGTCCGAAGGTAATGAGATGATTTTGTAAAAGGACGTTACGATGTTTGAGAAGTTCGATGAGGCTCTGCTGGAGGAAGCCTGTTCAGAGGAGCCTGTGGTTGCGCCTGATGTGGATTTGCAGGCTGTTTTTAGGGAAGAGGATGTCGCTGAGGCGTTTGAACGGGGGAAAAGGGAGGGGGTTCTGGAAGGCGCGCGGTGTTCTCAGGACAGCCGGATTTCTGTTTTGATGGAGGCATTGCTGAGGGAAATAGATTCTCAGGGCGATGTTCTGGAGAGGCGTATGGAAAGCCATCTACAGGAGATTTCTGATGTTTTCATCAGGACTCTTCTGGAATGTTTTTCCGAACGGAACAAGGCCTTGAAGCGTGCTGCGCTTGATAGGATCCGGGAGGTGATCAGGCGTGATCTGAAGCAGGAAGCCGCAATTTCAGTTTATCTGTCGAAATCCGATTTTGGCGATTGGCATCAATACTTCCTTAACGAATCCGGTGATAGGGTTTGTGTGAGGGAAGATGATGCCTTGTCTTCCGGGCAATTCCGCGTGGATTGGGCGCATGGAACATTACGACTGGATGAGTTTTCGGATTTCATCCTGCGGGAATGTTCGCAGATTTTGGAGTGTAGCTAAATGAGTTTTCTGGACGAGAGCGGAGAGATGACGGGGGCGAACGCGGACAGCCCGAAATTCGCGCATGACCTGGAAGCGGTTTACGATATTCCCGTGACGGTCAGTGCCGTTCTAGGGCGTGCGACCATGCAGGTCAACCAGTTGCTGAAGCTGGGGCGGGGCGCGGTTGTGGAGCTTGATCGCAAGGTTGGGGATTCGATTGATATTATGGTCAATAACCGGCTGGTGGCGAAAGGGGAGATCGTGATGGTGGATGACAACAAGATGGGCGTCACGATGACTGAGATCGTAAAATCCGGTAATATGAAATAGAGTTCGGGATAGAGAAGACAATGGGTGCGCAGGGAAAGATTTTTGGTGATCTGATCGCCAGATATGGGCGGTGGATACCTGGATCCGATGTCTTTCTGGCGTTGCTGGTCGTGCTTTTGCTATCGATTCTTGTGTTTCCTCTGCCGACGCCGGTTCTGGATTTCGGCCTTGCGGTTTCGGTGATCTCGTCGGTTCTGGTGTTGATGGTGGCGTTGTTTATTGAAACGCCATTGAGTTTCACGTCTTTTCCGACCCTGCTTCTATTGACGACATTGCTGCGTCTGGCTTTGGAGGTTGCCACGACGCGGTTGATCTTGAGCCATGGATATGAGGGCAATCTGGCGGCGGGCCATGTTGTCGCGGCGTTTGGTGGGTTTCTGATGGGCGGGGATCTGTTCATCGGCGTCATACTGTTCGTGATTCTGCTTGTCGTGAATTTCATGGTCATCACCAAGGGATCGGGCCGTATCGCGGAAGTGGCGGCGCGGTTTTCGCTGGATGCCATGCCGGGGAAGCAGATGGCGATTGATGCGGAGCTGTCTTCGGGCGCGATTACGGATGCGGTTGCCAAGGGGAGGCGGCGTGATCTTGAAAGTGAGAGCGGTTTTTTCGGGTCCATGGATGGTGCGGCGAAATTCGTCCGGGGGGATGCGATCGCCAGTCTGATCATTACCGCGATCAATATCGTGGGGGGGTTGGCGATCGGCGTCGGGCGGCATGGCATGGGGGTTGCGGATGCGGCTTCGGCGTTTACGAGCCTGACGGTTGGTGATGGGCTTGTGGCGCAGATTCCGGCCCTGCTGGTGTCAACGGCGGCAGGTATCGTCGTGACCAAGGGCGGGGTGGAGGGCAGTACCGACAAGGCGCTTGTTTCGCAGTTGGGCGGGAATGTGAAGCCGCTGGCGCTTGCGGCCGGGACGGCGCTGGTGCTGGGATTGATGCCCGGATTGCCGTTCGTCCCTTTTGCCGCTCTGGCGGGAGCGATCGGAGGTTTCGGCTACCACCGGATGCGGAAAAACAGTCTTTCGGAGGGTGTCGATCTCGCTGACGAGACTGCTCCTGCCGTGCAGGTATCGGATGCGCCGATTTCCGACAGTCTGAAGATCGATATGCTGAGACTGGAGTTGGGTATCAACATACTCGGGATCGCGAATGGGGAAGGCGCGCGCCTGACGGAGCAGATCAAGGGTATCCGCAAGAATATTGCGATGGAATTCGGGTATATTCTTCCTCCCGTCCGTATCCAGGACAATCTGGCTTTGCCGGAGAACTGTTACTGCGTGAAGATCAAGGAGATCGAGGTGGCCCGGGGGGAGCTGCGCCTGGGGTCTCTGCTGGCGCTCAATCCGAATGGGGGAGTGTTCGATCTGGCTGGCGAGGCGACGAAAGATCCGGCATTCGGGCTGCCGGCGCTCTGGATCGAGCAGCGTTTGCGGGAGGCGGCGCTGACGAAGGGGTACACGGTCGTCGATCCGGCGGATATCATCGCCACGCATCTGGCGGAACTTGCCAAGGATAATGCGGCGGAGCTTCTTTCTTATGCGGAGACCCAGAAATTGCTCGATGAACTGCCCAGAGAGCAGCAGAAACTGGTGATGGATCTGGTGCCGTCGATGGTCTCGGTCGGGGTTATCCAGCGTGTGCTTCAGACGTTTCTGGCGGAACGCGTTTCCGTTCGCGATCTGGTCGGGATTCTGGAAGGGATTCAGGAGGCGTGTTCTCTGGGCATCAAATCCGTTCATGGGCTGGTCGGCCATGTCAGAATGCGATTGTCCAGACAGATCAGCATGTCCTATTCCAACAAGGATGCCCTGATCCCGGTTATTTCAATCAGCCCGGACTGGGAGAGCAGGCTTTCCGAGCACATGGTCGGGCCGAATGAAGATCGGCGGCTAGCTTTGCCTCCGACGCTTCTGAACGAGTTCGTCGTGGCGTTACGCAGGGCTATCGAAAATTCGGTGGCCAGCGGAGAGGTGGCGATCGTTCTGGTTAATGGTGGCGTGCGTCAGGCTATTCGGGAGATCGTGGAGCGGATCAGGCCGTCCCTGCCGGTGATGTCGCACAACGAGGTCTATGCGCGGGTCAAGATCAAGACCGTGGCCGTCGTTTCGTGATGGCGGCAGGGACGGGGTGCCTGCCGCCATGGGGCATCAGTTCTCGTCGTTGTCCTTTTCCGGATTCACTTCGAGGTCGTTGCTGATGTCATCGTCGCTGTCATCGAGGTCCGACGTGTCTTCCATGACGTCGTCATCGGAGTCGTCGTCATCCGTGCCGAGATCGACGTCCTCATCCGTATCGTTTTCCGAATCGGGTTTCTTGGGTTCGGGGACGTCGTCCACGACACGTCGGGCACGTGGGGTTTCGACGGGTTGTTCCGCCCCGCATTTGGGACAGATCGCGGGCGAACGGTTCAGATCGTAGAAACGAGCGCTACATGAAACGCAGATGCGCTTCAGGCCGAGTTCGGGTTTAGCCATCGGAGACCCTGTTGATCGCGACCATGCAACAGGCACGGTACGGGGATGATGTGGAGCGGGCGGCGTTTTGCGCCGCAAAGCACGCGGCCATGCCAGTTTGTGGCCGGGATGTCAAATCCAGGGGGGCTGCTTTTTCCGGCTGGCTTTGGGATGGAGAGAGCGATTGACAGAGCTGCCCTGCCTGTCCGACATGATCGGCTTATGCAACAGATTTCGACTCTCTTCCGTACGGGATGTATTTTGTGAGCGATCGTCCCTTGATCGTGGCCGTGGATGGGCCTGCCGCGGCGGGCAAGGGGACGCTGGCGCGCAGATTGGCGAAGGAGCTGGGGCTGCCCTATCTGGACACGGGGCTGCTGTATCGCGCCGTGGCGCGCAAGATGGTGTTGGCGGGGCGCGATCCGGCACGGGATAACGGTGTTGCCGAGGCGCGGACGCTGGTGGCCGAGGATATCGCGCGTTCCGACCTGCGTGTGCCGGAGATCGACCGGGGGGCAAGTGCCGTGGCCAAGCAGGGGGACGTGCGTGCGGCGTTGCTGGAACGGCAGCGTCAGTTCGGCCGGGAAACCGGGGCGGTTCTGGATGGGCGCGACATCGGGACGATCGTGTTTCCGGATGCGACGGTGAAACTGTTCGTGACGGCATCACCCCTGACGCGGGCCGAGCGGCGGTTGTTGCAGGGGCATGGCGGGGGTGGGGCGGGAGCGCTCGAACGGATCGCGGCGGAGATTGCGGCGCGGGATGCGCAGGATGCGGCGCGGGCCTCGGCGCCGTTGAAATGCGCACCGGATGCGGTGGTGATCGAAACCGACGGGATGGACCCGGAGGCGGTTCTGCGGCGGGCGCTTTCGATCATCGGTACGAAGCTGGGCAGCGGTGTGAAAGCGGATATTAGCGCCGAACCGGGCTGAATTCGGGGCTGCCGTTCGGGTTTTAGTTGACATTGGGCGTGCATGGGTGTCTGTGCGCATTCGGTATTCCCGACCCGGATGGGCGGCATTACTTATCCCTCATAGGCTGGCTGCCGCAATTTGATGTGGCCCCGGCAAGACGTTCGATTTCTCCTCGTGTAGAGGCGATTGGGGCGCAGACATTCCGGTTTTGGCCGGGACATAGGATTCCAGGTTACTCATGGCTTCAGCCACCATCAACGCTCCTGCCGAAACGCACGGCATGGAGGATTTCGCGGCCCTTCTCGATGAGACTCTGGGCCGCGACTCCGGCTTCGACGGTTCCGTCGTAACCGGTCGCGTGATCCGCCTGACGGACGAATTCGCCATCGTGGATGTCGGCCTCAAGAGCGAAGGCCGCGTTGCGCTCAAGGAATTCGGACCGCCGGGTGTTGCCCCCGACGTGAAGCCGGGTGACGTGATCGAGTTGTATGTCGAGCGTTACGAGGATCGTGACGGCTCCATCGTTCTGTCGCGCGAGAAGGCGCGTCGCGAGGAGGCGTGGACGTCTCTGGAGCGTGCGTTCGAGAACAACCAGCGCGTCAACGGCACGATCTATGGTCGCGTCAAGGGCGGTTTCACGGTCGATCTGGGCGGCGCCATGGCGTTCCTGCCGGGTTCGCAGGTCGATATCCGTCCGGTGCGGGACATCGGGCCGCTGATGGGCCATGCGCAGCCGTTCCAGATTCTGAAGATGGACCGTGCGCGCGGGAACATCGTCGTTTCCCGCCGTGCGGTGCTGGAAGAGACGCGTGCCGAGCAGCGTTCGGAACTGATTCAGGGCCTGAAGGAAGGCATGATCCTCGATGGCGTGGTCAAGAACATCACCGATTACGGTGCGTTCGTGGATCTGGGCGGCGTCGATGGCCTGCTGCATGTGACGGATATCGCGTGGAAGCGCATCAATCATCCGTCCGAGGCGTTGCAGATCGGCCAGCCGGTGCGCGTGCAGGTGATTCGCTTCAATGCGGACACGCAGCGGATTTCGCTGGGCATGAAGCAGCTTGAGGCTGATCCGTGGGAGAACGTGGCGATCAAGTATCCGCCGGGTGCCCGTTATAGCGGTCGCGTCACCAACATCACTGATTACGGCGCGTTCGTCGAGCTGGAGCCGGGTGTCGAGGGTCTGGTGCACGTTTCCGAGATGTCCTGGACGAAGAAGAACGTCCATCCGGGCAAGATCGTGGCGACTTCGCAGGAAGTGGACGTCATGGTTCTGGATGTGGACAGTTCCAAGCGCCGTATTTCGCTGGGCCTGAAGCAGGTGCAGCGCAATCCGTGGGAGCAGTTTGCGGAAGAGAACAAGATCGGTTCCACGATCGAGGGCGAGATCCGCAACATCACCGAGTTCGGCCTGTTCATCGGCCTGTCCGCGGACATCGACGGCATGGTTCACATGTCCGACCTGTCCTGGGACGAGGCTGGCGAAGCGGCGATGGCGAAGTACGAGAAGGGGCAGGTCGTTCAGGCCAAGGTTCTGGACGTCGACTCCGAGAAGGAGCGGATTTCGCTGGGCATCAAGCAGCTTCAGGAAGATCCGGCAGCCGATACGCTGTCCAAGGTCCAGAAGGGTGCGATCGTGACCTGCGTGGTGACGGCGGTTCAGACCAACGGCATCGAGGTGAAGGTGGACGATGTTCTGACCGGCTTCATCCGTCGTGCCGAGCTGGCGCGCGACAAGGCCGAGCAGCGTCCGGAACGTTTCGCGGTTGGCGAGAAGGTGGATGCGAAGATCGTGTCCGTCGATCGTGCGTCCCGCAAGCTGGCCCTCACCATTCGCGGTCGCGAGATGGAAGAGGACAAGCAGGCGATCAACGAATATGGTTCGTCTGACAGCGGCGCGTCGCTGGGTGACATCCTTGGGGCTGCGATTCGTCGCCGCAACACGGACGCCTGATTGCGCGAGACATAACTGGCGAAAGTTCTTTGCCGGGATGTTTGAAAAGGAGGCCGCGCGAGCGGCCTCTTTTTTTGTGCCGCTTAAACGATTTCTTAACGCTGTTCATGTCATGACATGGTCTGCGTTGGGCTTTTACAGGCGATAAGGTTACGTTAAGGATTGTAGTCTAAGAACGTGACTCAAAATCATTTGAGAACGTAATTGTTTGCGGAATGGGCGCTCGGGCGTCTGATCAGGGATGGGCGTTCGCGCCTGGGAGTTCGATGGCAGTCATCTACAATACGAATTTCACCCATAATCCGAACTCTTATCTGACCCTTGCCGTCGAACGTGCCGCCAGAAAGTTGTTTGGGGCGGATAATGTTCAGGTGGCCGACAACATGACTCTGGGGCCGATTGCGGCTTCGGGTGAGCATGACACGCTGATCTGCATCGATGCGCAGCGCATCAATCTGCAGCAGATCCGGCGGATGCGCCCTGCGTTCAAGACGATGATCCTGTGGACGTTCGAAGATCCGTTCATGCGGGACTTCAATGTCGATAATGCGGCGTTGTTCGATTACGTTTTCACGAATGATCCTTCCTGCGCCGAATACTATCTGGGCAAGGGGCATTATTTGCCACTGGCGGCCAGCACGTCGATCCATGAGCGGAAAGTGCGTGCGGCGGGCGATCTGGATTATGATATTTTCTTCGCGGGTACGATGTGGCCGAACCGGGTGCATACGCTGCGCCATGTGATTGCGGCGTTTCCGGATGCGCGTCTGAAGCTTGTCTGCCCCGGGAATGAATATCTGCCCCCGTTGCCGGCGGATCTGGCGGCGCTGGCGATTCAGCGGCCGGTCAGCCATGAGGCGTTCATTGACTTCGCCAATGCGTCGGCTGTGACGCTGACGATGTTCCGCGATTATGCCAGCCACGGCGATGTCAGCCAGGCGACGGCGCCTGGGCCGCGTTTCTACGAACTGGCGCTGGCTGGGACGGCGCAGGTCGTCGAGGCGCCGGAGACGATGGATGCGAAGTATTTCGACGAGATCGACGGTGCGTTGCTGGCGCGTGACACGGCGGGGGTGATCGAGCAGGTTGCCAAGTTGCTGGGGAACAAGTCTCTTCGGCGCAAGAGTGCGCTTGCATCGCAAAAATCGGTGATGGAGCATCATCTTTACGAAAACCGCCTTCAGCGGATCGCGGATGTGACCAAGGCGAATTTCGGTCGTGCGAAGCCTGAGGCGGTGCCGATGTTGCAGCGTCGGCGGCGGTTGCGTGTGCTGATGTGCACGCATTCGACGATTCATGAGGCGGCCTGGGGGGGCGTTGAGGTCTATCAGCAGATGCTGTGCGGCCTGCTTGGGCGCGATGTGGAGTTTTTCTACTGGTTGCGCCGGGGCGAGCATTGCCGGCTGACGACGGCATCGGGCCAGGAAGTCGAGCGGTTCGATGTTCCGGAAGTCGGCTGGATGGACGCGATGTGCGATGCGCCGGAGGAGACGGCGTTTTCCAGCGCGATCAGCCAGTATAATTTCGATATCGTGCATTTCCAGCATCTGGGTCATCACGCCCTGTCGCTTCCGATCATTGCGAAGGCGAATGGTGCGGGCGTGCTGTTTTCGGCGCATGATTTCTGGCTGGTTTCGGCGCGTTACAATCTGCTGAACCACGAACTGCGGTATGTGGAAGAGGAAGTGAAGTCGGTCGTCGCGGCCGATATCACGCTCAAGGCTTCGGAAAATGTGGAGTATGGGGGCGAACAGACGCGGCGGGCGTTTGTGGCGCTCATGCTGCAATCGGTGGATGCGATCCTGTTCGGCACTGAACATTCGCGGGATCTGACGCATGAGATCTATCCGATCCTGGACCATAAGAAGAGTTATGTTCTGGGGATTCCGTCTCCGGAAAATACGGTTCCGGTGTTGCCGAAACCGTATGAGACGCTTGCCGGCGGACCTTTGAAGGTTGCCATCGTCGGCAATTTTCTGCGGACCAAGGGGGCGGATACGATCCTGTCCCTGATCGAACTGGCGCACCCGGATAATTTCGAATTCCATATCTTCGGGTATGTGCATCCGGAATATGATGCGGTTCTGAACACGGCGACGCGTCCGAACGTGAAGGTTTACGGGCGTTATGGTGTGGGTGAGATCGAGGCGCTGAAGGTGGCGGACGTTGCGCTCAACCTGTCGATCTGGCCGGAAACGTATTGCATTTCGCTGTCCGAGGCGTGGCAGAACGGGTTGATTCCGATCGTGACGGATGTGGGCGCTTTGGGCGATCGCGTCGAGGACGGGATCAACGGGTTCAAGGTTCCGATCGGGCGGCCGAGTGCCGTACTGGAGCGTCTGGAGCTGCTGCGTTGTTCTGAGGAGACGCGGCGGGAGATCATGGCCAATATCGGGCCGCATCTGTGGACGCAGGCGCAGGAATACGGGCGCGATCTGCTGGGGATCTATCGGGATATTGCACCGCGTCGTGAGATGGGGTCCGCGGAACTGGCTTATGATGCGGGGCAGTTGCATATTCTGCCGCATCCGTCCTGGCGGCATCAGGCGCCGCCGCGGCATATTTTCGATCCGCCGACGACGCGGGATGTATCCGTCGAGTTGCCTGAGCCGATCAGCGACTGGTTCTCGATCCAGGGAGCCGAGTGTTATACGGATGATATCTGCTGGCATGTTCTGGCGGATTACGATGACGATGAGTTTCCGGGATCGAACGAGTTTCACATTCGGGGCTGGTTCATACTGCCGGGTGTGAGTACGGCGGGGTCCATTTATACGGTGCTGATCGGGACCGATGAGCAGCCGATGATCTTCATGAGCTGCATTCGTGAGTTGCGCACCGATCTGGGGACCGTTTTCGCGGGTGCGCCGCGCCGTGCCGGGTTTGCCGGACAGGTGGCGTTGCGTGGCAAGTGGTGTGAGGGAAGTTTCCGGGTCGGCCTGATCAACGTGATCGACGGGCGGGCGGCGTTCCAGTTGACGTCGGTTCGGATCGAGGTCGAGGGCGGGAAGGTAACGAACCTGGAGCAGTCCCGGCCGTCGAACGGTGTGATTCTGGATGATTTCAAGCGGGTTTCGCATGGCGATGGCGTGTTGCGCGGGATCAAGCTGTCTCATCTGACGCCGGCGCATATGCGGGTTTATACCGGTGGTGATCTTGAGCATTACTTCGATGATTTCACGGGGTTGCTGGGGGATCATGCGGCAGAGCCGTCCGCCGATGGGTCTGTTGCGGTGCGGGGCTGGGCGTTCCTGCACGGATTGCGCCGGGCCGGGCAGATCTACATCACGGCTGTTCATGAGGAGCGTGACGAGGTTCTGTTCTTCGGGATGGATCGCATCATTCGGCAGGATATCGGGACGGTGTTCCCGGATGCGCCGCTTTGCGCCGGATTTGTGGGCAGGCTGCATCTGGGCCACGGTTTTGCGACCCCGATGCAGGGGCGGTATCGTATAGCGGTCACGAATGTCGTGGATGATCTGGTGGGTGCGCGCATGACGGATATCGTGCTTGTCTGCGAGGACAATCGGATGACGGCGGCGTCCCGCGAAGGGATCGACGATGCGGCGGTGGAGCGTGCCTTGCGCCTGATCTATAGCCGTTCGGCTGACTGAGAACTACTGGTCCGGTTCCGGCGGTTGCCGGGCCGGCATGTGATGGGGAGATGCCGAGACGTGCCGCTAGAACAGAGCACAGTGCCCGGCCCGGTTGCGGGTGACGGCAAGGAGCGTCGGCCCCGCTGGAGCCAGTTCGATCCTGACTGGTATCTTGCCCACTACCCGGAGGTTCCGGAGTGGATGGAGCGTGAGGGGATTGCGGACCTTGCGCTGTTCTATGAGGAGATCGGACAGCGTTTCGGCCATTCGCCGAACCGGTTTTTCGATGAAAACTGGTATCGGCAGGCCTATCCGGACGTTTATCGCGAGATTGCGAAGGAACGGTATCGGTCCGGTTTCGCGCATTATTGCGTGACGGGTTATCTGACGCATGATCCGAACTGGCTGTTTTCCGAGGGGGAGTATCGGCGGCGGTATCCTGCGATTACGCTGAACCGGCTTTCACGGGACGGGTTGTGGAACGGCTACGACCATTATCTGGAGGTCGGGGCACGGGGGTTTTATCAACCGGGCCTGTTTTTCGATGCGGATCTGTATGGCGAATTCGCTTTGGAGCGGCCTTCGCTTTTTTCGGGTTCGAGCCTGTTCGAGGCGTTTCTGGGCTTTGACCCGGCGGATGCTGATGCGGCGCGGGCGTCCTGGTATTTCGATCCGGTCTGGTATCTGGAGGCGTATCCGGATGTGCGGCGGGAGATTGCGGAGGGACGGTATCGTTCCGCGCTGCATCACTATCTGACCAACGATGCGCCAACGCATTTCAATCCGCAGGAGTGGTTTTCCGAGGCGCATTATGCCGAGACCAGCCCGGATGTGATGCCGAGCGTGCATGAGGGCCATTTTCGCAATGCCTACGACCATTTCATCCGGTTCGGATCACGCGAGGGGCGGTCTCCGCGCGCGGATATCGATCTGCGGGCGTATCTGGCGTTGCCGCGTGTGCGGGCGGACGTGCGGGACGGGCTGTTTGCGGAGCCGTTCGCGCATTGGGTTGCGTCCCGGCTCGACCCTGCGGCTTCCGGGCTGACTGGGGCGTCCTATCCGCGTGTCGGGCTGACATGTGACGAGGGGCAGACGCGGGCGTTGTTCGTGCGGGCAGCGGAGGCGTTGCTGCCGGGGCAGGTTCGGCGGCCTTCGGATTTCCGGTTTGCGGGCCTGCCGGAGCTGAGCGTGATTATCGTGGCGCATGACCAGCTTGCGCTGACGATGGCAACGGTGGCATCGCTACGGGCGAATTATGACGGGGCGATCGATCTGATCATCGTCGATTCCGGTTCGCGCGACCAGACCCGACAGATCGAGGTTCTGGTGCCGGGGGCGCAGGTTGTGCGGTTCCGGCATAATGCCGGGTATCTGGAGGGGTGCAATGCGGGGTTGCCGCTGGCGCGGGCGCCTGCGGTGCTGCTGCTGAACAATGACATCCGGTTTTATCCCGATGCGGTGGCGCATATGGTGTCCCGGCTGCATACGCGGGAGGATATCGGGGCAGTCGGGGCCAAGATCATCCGGACGAATGCGCGATTGCAGGAGGCGGGGTCCATCGTGTGGCGGGATGGGGCGACGTATGGGTATCGGCGGGAGGACGATCCGAACCTGACGGAAGCCAATTTCGTGCGGGATGTGGATTACTGTTCGGCGGCGTGCCTGATGGTGCGGACGGAGTTGCTGCGGTCTCTGGGCGGGTATGACACGATTTATCGGCCGGCCTATTTCGAGGATGCGGATCTTTGCCTGCGGATGACGCGGGCGGGGGCGCGGATCGTGTATGATCCGCAGGTCGTGGTGGAGCACCTGGAGTTCGGCAGTTCCGGGACGGCGCGGTCCCAGGAGATGATCAAGGTCAATCATCGGGTATTTGCACGGCAGCATGGCGATTTCCTACGGCAGCAGCAGCCGGCACATGTGCGCAATGCGGTGATTGCGCGGGAGCGGCGTGGGGCGCGGAAGCATATTCTGTTCATCGAGGACCGGTTGCCGTTGCGGAGTCTTGGGTCCGGCTATGTCCGGTCCAATGATGTGGTGCGTGGGCTGGCGGCGCTGGGGCATCATGTGACGGTCTTTCCGGTGTTGCCGCGCGAGGTTCTGCCGCTGGATCTGTATGGGGATTTCCCGGACGACGTGGAGCTGATCAGCGACCGGAGCCTGGGGGAGTTCGCGGATTTCATTCAGGAGCGGGCCGGATATTATGATCTGGTCTGGATCGGGCGGATTCACAACATGGCGCGGCTGTTGCCGATCATGAACGAGGTGAGCCGTTATCTGCCGACGGGCGGGGCGGTTTTGGATACCGAGGTTGTGGCGACGCCGCGTACGATTGCGCGGGCCGAGGTTCTGGGGCTGGAGAGGCCAGCCCAGAGTTTCGACGAGATGTTGCGGCTGGAGCTGGAATCCGCGCATTTCTGCCAGCAGATCGTGGCGGTGACGGAGGCGGATGCGGCGCTGGTGCGGCGAGCGGGGTATGACAATGTTTCCGTGCTGGGCCATGCGCTGACGGTGATGCCGACGCCGTCCGGTTTCGGGGAGCGACGGGATGTCCTGTTCGTGGGCGCGTTGCATGACGAGGGTTCGCCCAATCATGACGGCCTGATCTGGTTCATCGAGAAGGTTCTGCCGGTTCTGGACCCGTTGCTGCCGGCGGATGTGCGGTTCACGGTGGTTGGGTTCACGCATCCTTCGGTCGATCTGAGTGCGCTGGCGCGGCATCCTCGCGTGGATCTCGTGGGGGCTGTGGCGGATCTGGCGCCGATTTATGACCGGCATCGGGTGTTCGTGGCGCCGACGCGGTTCGCGGGCGGGCTGCCGTACAAGGTTCACGAGGCTGCGGCGTATGGTATTCCGGTGGTGGCGACCGAGTTGCTGGTGCGGCAGGTCGGGTGGGAGTCCGGCCGGGACATTCTTTCCGGTGGGGAGAATGATGCCGAGGCGTTCGCGCGGGCTGTCATGGCGCTTTATGGCGATGAGGCGCTCTGGGAGCAGGTTCGGGAATCCGCGCTGGATGCGGTGGGTGCGGATTGTGCGGTGAGCGTGTTCCGCGAGGCGCTTGACGGGATTGTGGAGCGTTGCATGGTCTAGCGCCGCCGGCAGAGTTTGCGTTGCGGCCGGTGAGGCCGGGCGTTTGATGATTTGTCTTACGGTACTCCTTCGGTGCCGGGTTGTTTTTGCGAAGAGATGGAAACCTTGATGTCAGCACCACAGGATCAGTTGGCTCCGCTTCACTCCATTACGTCCGGCCGGGTTCTGGTCTGTAGTGGAGGGCGGTATGAGTCTCAGGCCAATGCCCAGATCCGCGAGTCCATCATGGATGGATGGGCGGAGTGTTTCGGGGATGAGAACGTATCCGCCGTGCATATCAGCGGGGCGGCGGCGGCGATCAAGCGGCTGAAGCCGACGGTCGTGTTTGCGATCGGTTCCTATCTGCCGGAGAGCACGTATTTCGGGGAGGTCTGCCGGGAGGCGAAGAAGGCCGGGGCGGTGACGGTGTTCTGGGCGACGGAAGATCCCTATGAGCAGGATGCGAATTATCGCGTCGCGCATGATTTCGACATCGTGTTCACCTGCGATCATTGGGGGGCGAATTTCTGGCCGCGCGACCGGGTGTTCCATCTGCCTCTGGCGGCGTGCCGGAAGCTGCATTATGTGCCGATCACGCCGGAGATCGAGGCGGCGGAGAAGCCGATCGACGTGCTGTTCTGCGGTGTGGCGTTTACGAGCCGCAAGGATATCGTGCGGAATCTGCTGCCGACATTGCGGAATCTGAACATCAAGATCGTCGGGCCGGGCTGGGCGGAGCTTGGGATCGGGTTTTCGGATGCGCGGATCGAGAAGGCGCAGCTGGTCGAGCTGTATCGCCGGTCCAAGGTTGTTTTGAACCTTGGGCGCTCCCTGCATTTCGAGAACAAGCGTTTCATGGTGGCGCCGTCCACGCCGGGGCCGCGCACGTTCGAGGCGGCTTTCGCGGGTGCGTTTCAGGTATTCCATGAGGATACGTATGAGATTCACAAATACTACAAGCCGGATGAGATTCCCGTGTTTTCGAACAAGGTGGATTTCGACCGTCTGATCGAGAAGTATATCGGCGATCACAAGGCGATCATCGAGACGGCGAAGCGGGCGCAGAACCGGACGCTGAACGAGCATACCTATGGGCATCGCGTCCGGCAGGCGTTGCAGGTTTTGAAGCAGGAAGGGCTGATGGCCTGATATCTGGCCGCCCAGGATTGGCCGTAGGGTCGGGCTGACAAGAACAGCCCTGCCCTTGTTGATCAGGAGGCACGCATGGCGCGGGCGCGGGAGTTCGATACAGGCGATGTTCTGCATCGGGCGATGCGTCTGTTCTGGTGCAAGGGTTTGAAGCGAGTTCCCTGACGGAACTGCCTGAAGGCCACCGGGTTGAGCAAAAGCAGCCTGTATGCGGAATTCGGCAACAAGCATGGCTTGTTTCTGGCGGCTTTCGATGCTTGCCGGGCTGAGCGGAAACGCCATATGAAATTGATTCTGGCGTGAGTTTTGGCGCGGGAGAGCATTGCGGCGTTTTTTCGTGTGTTGCGAGGGATGCCCACAGTTCTGGGCATGGGAATGGCTGCATGAGTGTCATCAGGGTATGGAGATGGCGCCTCATGATCCGCGGTGCATCGCAGGGTGGATGAGGATTTCGGTCTGATTGAGAATGGTCTGGCCGTGACGATCAAGCGTGTGCAGGGTGAGGGTTCGATTATGAGCCGTCGCAGCGCGCGGGATCAGGCATGTCTTCTGGTTCTGGCGTTTCCCGGGGTTCAGATCATGGCGCGCGCCGGGCTGAAGCAGGAGCGGATCCATCATTCACTGGATCAATTGTTGTCGTTGCTTGACCGGCCCTGAGTTTGTTTATTTTGAACCGATCGGTCCTTTTTTTTGGGAAAGGGTATCTTCATGTGAATTAAACAGGTTCGGAATGCCTCGTTGCTTGTTGACTATGGTGGCAAGACATTTCTGATTGATCCCTATCTGGCCGAGAAGGATGCGAATCCCGGGCTTAAGGGAACGTTGGACAGCCACATACGGAACCCTCTTGTCGAGTTGAAGATGCCGATGGAGGAGATTCTGACCGTCGATGCGGTGATTGTGACGCATACGCATACGCATCCGGATCATCGGGATGAGGCGGCCGCCCGGTTGCTGCCCAAGCATCTGTTGATTCTTGCCCGGCATGAACAGGATGCGACGCTGATTGCGAGCCATCTGGAGACCGTGAATCACTGTGTGCTGACGCGCGATGCGTTGCGGGCGTTCGTGAACGCGCATGACATGGGAGAGCGGGTTCTGGTTCCGGAGGATGATCAGGCTTACGATTTCTGATCATTCATCCGGTTATCGACGAGGTTTGTTGAGCCGGGGCCGTGAATGCCCCGGCTTTTCGTCATTTTGGGGCTGGGCCTTGCACGAACTGGGCGAGATCTGCCGGGCGGACCCAGGTTTTGAAGGCGGACTGGATGGCCTGTGGGGTGGTGGCGAAGATGGCCTGTGCGGAGTGGGCGGGAGTGTCCAGCGGCAGGCCGTCTTCGATGAGGGTGAGGTAGAGGTTGGCGAGGCCGTTGAAGCTGGCGCGTTGCAGTGGCATCCGGCGCAGGAGGGCGGCTTTGGCTTCCGTCAGTTCGGCGTCCGTGATCGGGGTCGTCTGCATTCTTGCCAGATCGGCGATGGCGGCCTGTCGGGCGGGGCGGACCTTATCCGGGTCCGAGCCGAAGCCGATGAGGAAGGCGCTGCGGGTCTTGCCGATTTCGGCGCTGCTATCGGCCGTGTAGGCGTAGCCGGTCTTGACGCGGAGATCCTGCATCAGGTGGGAGCTGAAGCCGCTGCCGAGGACTTCGTTGCCGACTTCGAGGGGATAGCGGTCCGGGTTGGTGATGGTGAGGTTCATGGTTTCGGCGAGCGTCACGTCGTCCTGAAGGCGTCCGGGATCGGGGACGGTGGTTTCGGAGCTGCGGCTCAGGGGGCGGGACGGGAGATCGACCGGGGGTTTCGGGCCGGTGGCTGTCCAGTTCCCAAAGGCTTTTTCGATGGCCTGCCGGGCGTGTTCGGGGGTGATGTCTCCCACGATGACGATGGTGGTGAGATCTGGCCGGTAGGTGGCGTGGTAGTAGGACTGGACGTCGGCGCGGGTGAGGGCGGCGATGGTTTGCGGGGTGGCTTCGCGGGTGGCGGGGTCGTTCGCGGGGTTGAGGGCGAGGGAGGCGGCGCGGCTGAGGCGGTAGCCGGGGGATTGCATCATGCCGGCGCGGGACATGGCGGATTGCTGGCGCAGGATGGTGAAGGCCTGTGCGGGGAAGCCGGGGTTGAGTTCGTTATCGGCCAGAATGGCGAGGCCCTTGTCGAAATCCGGGGTGAGGGTGCCGAGGGAGAAGCGGGGGCCGGCATCGGCATCGGCTGCGATATCGTCCAGTGCCGAAGCGAGGGCGATGCGGTCCCGCGTGGTGCTGCCGTATTCGAAGAGGCCGGCGGTGAGGCTGGCGACGCCTTCCTTGCTTTTGGGTTCTTCGAGTTTGGCGTTCTGGCGGATCATGCCGGAGAGCTGGATGGTGTGGCTGACGTGTTCGGGGATGACGAGGAGTTGCAGGCCGTTTTTCAGGGTTATGGCGCTGGGCATGGCGGGTGGGGTGGGAAGTTTGAGCGTATCGAGCGTGGCGCGCGCCCAGTCCGGCAGGATGGTGCCTGCGGCGGGGGTGGTGGCGAAGGATTCCGCGCCGCCGAAGCCTTTGCCTGCCGTGGCCTTGCCGCCTTCGGTGGGGGTGAGGATGGCGGTGACGGCGTGGTCCGGGTCCAGGATGGATCTGGCGAGGGTGTTGACCTGTTCGGGGGTGACGGCCTGATAGGCATGGATCAGGTCTTCCGGGGAGGAGAGGCCGGAGAAGGCGAGGGCCTGGGACCAGGCGTTGGCGAGGCCGCTGATGCTGTTGGCGTTAAAGCTGAGCTGTGCGACTTCGCGGCGTTTGGCGGCTTCGATCAGTTCGGAGGGGACGCCGTGGGCGCGGATATCGGCCAGCACGGAGCGGACGGCGTCCAGCACGGGTTTGGGGTCCGATCCTTTCGGGTATCCGGCGAGGGCGACGCCGAAGCCGGTTTGTGGGGTGGGGCCGTAATCGAAGCTGGCGAACAGGGCCTTGCCTTGCGGGCCGAGGGCGTAGAGGGCGCCGCGATTGCTGGAGAGGACGTCCGAGAGGATATCGGCGATGGCGAAGTTATCCGCTTTCAGGCCGGGCATACGGTAGGCGACGGTGGCGAGGCCCATCGGGAGATCGGTATCGAGGTTTAGCGTTCTGGCGGTGATGGGGGCCATACTGAAGCTGGGGCGTGGGGGAAGCGGGCGCTGGGGGAGGGTGCCGAAAGTGGCTTTTACCTTGTCCAGCGTGGTTTGCGGATCGACGTCGCCCACGATCAGGAGGATGGCGTTATTGGGGGCGTACCACGCGTCGTAGAACTGGCGGAGGAGGGTGGCGTCCGTCTTGTTGAAGGAGGGGCGGGTGCCGAGGGCGTCGTGTTCGTAGGGGGTGTTGGCGAAGAGGATGGAGCGGAGTTGTGCGGTGTAGCGATAGATCGGGCTGGAAAAATCCCGCGAGACTTCCTGCTCGATGGCGCCGCGTTCCTTGGACCAGTCCTGCTGCGTGAGGGTGAGGTTGTGCATCCGGTCCGCCTCGATGCGGAGCATGACGTCCAGATCCTCGGCGGGGGCGGTGTAGAAATACTGGGTGACGTCTTCCGTCGTATCGGCGTTGTAATCGCCGCCCATGCGGGCGCCGATGGCGTTGAGGCGGTTGCTGTCAAGGGTTTTGGTGCCTCTGAACATCATGTGTTCGAGGGCGTGGGCGGTGCCGGGGAAGCCTTTGGGGGCTTCCGCGGAGCCGGTGAGGTAGTTCAGTTCCGTGCTGACGACGGGGGCGAGGTGATCGGGGACGATCACGACTTTCAGGCCGTTGGGGAGGGTGGCGCGCAGGGCGGAGGTGGTGTTCTGGGTAGGGGCTTGGGGGGCAGGGGATTGGGGGGCGGGGGGTTGGGGGGCGGGGGGTTGGGGTGCTGGCTGGGCGTGGAGGAGGGGGGCTGTGCCGAGGGTGGCGGCGAGGAGGGCTGTACGGATGATGGATTTGGGCGAGAAGGGGAAGGACAAGGGGGTGCTCCGGTTCGGGCGGGAAGAATTTCGGGCAGTAAATCCCGAGTTGGGGCGTATGACTACCGGGCAGGGTGTAATTTCTGTCGAGGGCCGCTATATCCGGTGGCATGTCCATTGGTGAAAAAATCAACAAGATTGATTTCTGGCTGCTGGAGAGGATCTGGCAGCCGATTGCGGATCGTCTTCCCGAGCGGCTGCCTGCGATCGATGTGGGGATGAGCTGCCAGTTGGGGGCGATCCTGCTGTCGGCGGTGTCGATCGTGCTGTTGATCGTGCGCGGGCACATGGGCGTGGGGGATTCCATGTTCAATGTGCTGGTGTGGTGTCTGGCGCTGGCGTTTTTCGTGGGGATCAGCCGGGTTCGGCCACTGGTGCGGCATGGGCAGCCCAATCCGTTGCGGCTGATGCTGATGGGGATGCGGCCGTTGTCGATTCCGTTCGCGGTGATGTCGGCCTGGCAGGGGGCGTCCGCGCCGCCGGAGCTGGCGATGGCGTATTGGCTGATCACGTTGTCCAACATCGTTTACGTGGTGGGGATCTATCTGATTTCCTGTGAGTTGCCGCCGCCGGGACGCCGGAAGGTGCGGTCCCGCAGGGCGTCTTATCTGACGCCGCTGGAGGGTGGATTGAACGGCCGCTAGAGATGCGGCTGCTGCATTGCATTTCGACGCGGGAATTTGCGGGGACGGAGCGGCACGTCGTCGATCTGACGGGGGCGCTGGCGCGGCGGCATGACGTGACGCTGCTGATCGGGCGGGAGACGCGCGATCCGGTGACGGGGATGGACATCGCGGATCATGTGTCCGCCGATGTGCATCTGGTGCGGGCGGGTCGGACGGGGTTTTCCAGCACGTTGGCACGGTTGCGGGGATTCGATATCGTTCACACCCATCTGGGGCGGGCGAGTTTTCGGGCGTCTGTCCTGCGGCGGGGGCCACTGGTGGCGACGTTGCACAATACCTACAGGCCGCGTGCTTATGGGCGGCATGATGGGGTGATCTGCATTGCGTCCTGGCAACGGGGGCTGGTGCCTGCGGGGCAGCGGAGCGTGGTGATCGGGAACTGGCTGACGCCGGGGGTATGTGCGGCGGGGGATGGGTTGCGGGCGCGGCTGGGGGTGCCTGTGGGCGCGCGGCTGATCGGGGCGGCGGGGCGGCTGGTGCCGGAGAAGGGGTTCGAGGGGTTATTGCGGGCGTTTGCCTTGGCGCGGCTGGCTGATCCTGTGATGCAGGAGGCGCATCTGGTGGTGTTCGGGGAGGGGCCGGAGCGGGGGCGGTTGATGGCGCTGGCGGGGGATGGGACCGGCGTGCATCTGCCGGGGTATTGCCGGGATTTGCGGGGGAGTTTGCCGGAGCTGGACGGGTTCGTGCTGCCGTCGCGCCGGGAGCCGTTCGGGCTTGTGTTGCTGGAGGCGATGGCGGCACGGTTGCCGATCGTGGCGACGCGGGCCGGGGGGGTGATGGATATTCTGTGTGACGGGACGGGGGTGCTGGTGGCTCCGGGGGATGTGGGGGCGATGGCGGAGGCGTTGCGGGTTCTGGTGCGGCGGCCGTGCCGGGATTACGATCTGGGTGGGTTCGGGCTGACGGGGCAGGTGGCGAAGGTCGAGGCGTTTTATCGGGGGTTTTTGTGATACCAGGCTGGAGAGACTGTGACCGGCTTGAGGGAAGGTCGGGCTTTGCCCGAGCCCGGCGAGGGCCTTGGCCCTGGCATCCCGATTTGGTTTCCGAAGAATGATGGCCCAGCGTTGGTGACGTGATCTTGCTCTCTGGTGCGTCAGTCTCGGGACGAGTTGGAAAGTGATCTGGATCAAGGCTTGTGGGGTAGCGTGAGTGGCCCGGGCGGCATCCAGTCATGACGACGCATGTCATTTCTGTTCTTCCCGATCTTTCTGTGGCGGAGGCAGCGCGAGTGTTGAGCCGCCATCGGAGCGGCACGGTGCCGGTGGTGAGGCGGGAGGTGGTGGTGGGGATGTCAGCCGCGCCGATCCGGTACGGCTGATGGGCGTGGCTTCCGGGGGCCAGGGATTATTTTCTGCCGGGTGGGGGGAGCCAGCGGTCGCCCCCGAAGCGGCCGTGGGAGACGAAGAAGCCGAGCAGGGCGCCGGCTATCGTGAAGGCGAGCGTCCAGATCGAGGGGGGGAGGACGAGCAGCGAGATCGAGGGGACGGCGATCAGGCCGATTATGGTGCAGACCAGGCTTTCGTTGCGGGTGGGGCCGAACTGGCGTTGTGCGCCGCAATGGGGGCAGCCTTCCGAGGTGCGGCGGAGTTTGCCGCGGCAGTAGGGGCAGATCTCGATCGACTGGATCTCGGGTTCCAGCATGGGCAGGGGGGTGGCGTTGGGGTCTGTCTCAAGGTGCGGCAGCCGCATCATGTTCTCCTTGCGCGATCCGGGCTTCGAGCGCCGTTCGATAGGGCGCATTGGGCGGGGTTTGCGCGAGTGCGCGGCGGTAGAGGTCCAGCGAGTCTGCGCTGATATGGCCTTCGGTCTTGCTTTGCGCCTCGGCGGTCTGGATGGCCAGAGCCGGATCGAATTTTCTGTCCAGCACGAGGTGCCAGTCATGGGCGGCGGCGGTCATGTCGTTATTGGCGGCTTCGGCCTGACCGAGCAGGAGGTGGCCCTGGATGTAGCGCGGATCGTCCGGGGGGAGGTGGCTGACGCCGTCCCGCAGCTGGGCGATCAGGGCGAGGGTTTTGGCGTCTGCCGGGGGGGCGCGGCTGGCGAGGGGTTGCGGGGGGAGCGAGGGGTGGCCGTTGACGATGTAGAGCAGGACGGCGAGGGCGGGGATGGCGAGCAGGAGGGTTGCGATGCCGATGCGGCCGGGGCGTAAGCTGGTGGCGTGTGTGGTCTGGGCATCGGCGGCGAGGAGGCGGCGCTGGATTTCGAGTTGTGCGGCGGCGTGTTCGCTGTCTCCGATCAGGCCGGTGGCGTGATCCCGTTCGAGTTCGGCGAGCTGGCCGCGATAGAGGGCGAGGGCGGAGTCCCGTTCGGTTTGCAGGGACTGGTTGCGGCGCAGGGTGAGGGCCGGGGGGAGCAGCACGAGGATGCCGATCAGGAGGAAGGCGAGCCAGATCATGAGGGGTGTTTCGATACTGAGAAATGTTTGCGGGGGGAGGGTGCCTGAGACATCGGGTTTGCGGAAGGCAGGAGGTGGGCTGACGTCATGCGAGGGTGGACGCGACCATCTGGCCCAGGGCCTTGAAGACGTGGGTCAGGTCTGCTTCCGAGGGAGTTCCGCCTCTGGTGTAGGCGGCCATGACGATAGGCCGGTTCTGGTCGGGCCAGGCGAGGGCGAGGTCTCCGGCGGCGTCCTTGCCGTTGTTTCCGGTCTTGTCCCCGATGGTCCATGACTGTGGCAGACCGGCGCGGAAGCGGCCGGCGCCGGTCGTGTTGGCGATCAGCCAGGTTTTGAGCATGGTTTTCGAGGGTTGTGTCAGGGTTGGGCCGAGGATCATGTTCTGGAATGTTTCGGCCATTGCGGCTGGGGTGGTGGTGTTGCGGAGGCCGTGGAGCGGCGTGCGGTTCACACCGGGTTCAGGGTCGTCCAGTCGGCTTGTGGTGTCTCCCAGACCGCGCCAGAACGCCGTGACCGTCGGTGGACCGCCGGCTCTGGCGAGGAGGAGGTTGGCGCAGGTGTTGTCGCTGTACTGGACGGCGGCTTCGCACATTTCCCGGACGGTCAGGGAGCCTTTGGCGAGATTGGCACGGGCGATGGGGGCGTGCCAGTCCGGCACGTCCGCGGGGCCGTAGGGAATCCGGCTTTCAAGGCTGTCCTGATGCTGGTCGATGCGGTGCAGGATGAGGGCGGCGAGGGAGGCCTTGAAGGTGCTGCACAGCACGAAGCGTTCGTTGCCGCGCCATGACAGGGCCTGGTTGGTGGTGATATTGCGGGCGTGGAAGCCGATATGGCCGCCGGTGGCGCGTTCGTATTCGAGGATCGCGGGGTGGGTGGTGGTGGTGGGGAGGGCGAGGGCCTGGGGTGTCGTTGCGGCGAGGCTGCCGAGGAGGAGGGTCCGGCGTTTCATGTCTGTTTCCCTTTCTGGGCTGATCTGGCGCGGCGTGGTTATTCGCCGGTGAGGTCTGCCAGGCGGGTGCGCTCGGCGTCGGTCAGGGCTGGCGCGGTGGTGACGCGGCGGCGGAACGCGGTGTAGGCGAGGGTGAGGCCTGCGAGGATGGCGAGGGCGGGCATGGCCCAGAGGGCGAGGGTGGCGGCGGTGAGGCGGGGGCGGAGGCGGATGAAGTCCCCGTAGCGGCTGGTCATCCATGTCATGATCTGCTGGTTGGTTTCGCCTGCGCTGACGTGCTGGCGGACGACGTGGCGGAGATCCCGCGCGAGGGGGGCGCTGCTGTCTTCTATGGATTCGTTCTGGCAGACGAGGCATCGGAGCTGGCTGCCGATGGCTTCGGCGCGGTGTTCCTGTGCGGGGTTGGGCAGCATTTCGGAGGGGTCGTCCACGGCGTGGGCCGGGAGGGTGAGGGCCATGAGGAGGAACAGGGCGGGAAGGATGTGCCGCATCAGAGTTTACCCATGCGGGGCCTGATGTCGTGCTGGAAGATTTCTTCCGTCAGCCCGTTGGCGCTGTGCCAGCGGATATAGCCGCCGGGGACGATGAGGAAGGTTTCGGGAACGCCGGTGACGCCCCAGTCTATGGCGGTCATGCCGGCATAGTCGCTGGCGGTGCGGGCGTATGGGTTGCCGTCCCGGGCGAGGAAGCTGGTGGCGTCGGTTGGTTTGTCCTTGTAGGCGACGCCCCAGATGGGGATTTTCTGGCTGATGCTGCGCAGGGCTGCCATTTCCGCGACGCAGGGGATGCACCAAGAGGCGAAGAAATTGATCAGGATGGGGTGTGGAATGTCCTGAAGGTCCGTCATGGAGAAGCCGGGACCGCCGACGACGCCGGGGAGGGTGAAATCCGGCACTTTATGGCCGAGGATGGGGGTATCGATGGCGCGGGGGTCGTAGCTGCCGTCGCCCATGTTGTGGAGGATGCGCCAGAACTCGAACCCTGCGACGCCGGCGGCGGCGAGGGGCAGGACCATGAGGGCGCGGCGGCGCGTGAGGGGGGACGTGCTCATGAGGGGATGGCCGGGGTGCTGGTGTTCTGGAGGGCGCGGCGGGGGGCGCCGATGCGGAGGCGGCGGTCCGACAGGGAGAGGAAGCCGCCGATGGCCATGATGAGGCCGCCGAGCCACATCCAGGGGGCCAGCGGGTTGTAGTGCAGGCGCAGGACGTAGGTGGGGGCGGCGTCGGTTCCGTGGCGGTCTCCGATGACGCCGTAAAGATCGGAGAGGAGGTTGGTGTGGATGGAGACTTCGGTGGTGGTCTGGTTCTGGGATTTGAAGGCGCGTTTGGAGGGGTTGAGGATGGTGACGACGTGGCCGTTGTGACGGACGATGATGTTGGCGACGGTGGCGGTGTAGTTCGGGCCTTGTTCGGCGTGGACGTTGGCGAGGGTCCAGTCGTACCCGGCAAGGTGTTCCGTGTGACCGACCGGGACTTCGATGATGGCGTGCCGGGCCTGTGACATGCCGGCGAGGCCGAGGACCGTGATGCCGGCGCCGATATGGGCGAGGGCGGCGCCGAAGGCGGAGCGTGGCAGGGAGCGGGCGCGGGCCAGCGAATGGCCGGGGCTTTCGCGGAACAGGGCGATGCGGGCGGCGATGTCCGTCACGCTGGCGGCGATGACCCAGATGGCGCCGGTGGCGCAGAGGATGGGGAGGATGCCGGAGAGCGACCAGATCGAGACGGCGAGGGCTGCGATGGCGCAGAGGGCGGCGGCGGTGAGGCGGTGCAGCACGGGCAGGAGGCGGGCGCGTTTCCACGGCATCATGGTGCCGAAGGCCATGAAGCCGAGCAGGGGGATGGTGAGGGGGATGGTGGTGGCGTCGAAGAAGGGTTTGCCGACGGAGATGGTCTTGCCGGCGAGGAGCTGCATGAAGGGGGGGTACATCGTGCCGGTGACGACGACGGCGCAGATGGAGCAGAGCAGGATGTTGTTCAGCACCAGCGCGCCTTCGCGGGAGAGGGGGGCGAACAGGCCGCCGGTGACGAGGCTGGGGGCGCGCCATGCGAACAGCAGCAGGGAGCCGCCGATGACGACGGCGAGGAGGCCGAGGATGAAGATGCCGCGTGCGGGATCCTGCGCGAAGGCGTGGACGGAATTGAGGATGCCGGAGCGGACCAGGAAGGTTCCGGAGAGGGAGAAGGAGAAGGTGGCGATGGCGAGCAGGACGGTCCAGATTTTCAGGCCTTCGCGTTTTTCCACGACGATGGCGGAGTGGACGAGGGCGGTTCCGGTGAGCCACGGGATGAGGGAGGCGTTTTCGACCGGGTCCCAGAACCAGTAGCCGCCCCAGCCGAGGACGTAGTAGGACCACCAGGAGCCGAGCGCGATGCCGCAGGTGAGGAAGCACCAGGCGGCGACGGCCCAGGGGCGGACCCAGCGGCCCCATGCGGCGTCCACCCGGCCTTCGATGAGGGCGGCGACGGCGAAGGCGAAGGGGACGGCGAAACCGACATAGCCGGTGTAGAGGATGGGGGGGTGGAAGGCGAGGCCGGGGTCTTGCAGCAGGGGGTTCATGCCCTGACCGTCCATCGGGGCGGGCCAGATGCGGTCGAACGGGTTCGAGGTGAGGAGGCAGAAAAGCTGGAAGCCGGCGGAGACGCCGCCAAGGATGGCGAGGACGCGGGCGCGGAGGATGGCGGGGAGATTGCGGCCGAAGATGGCGACGGCGGCGCCGCAGATGCCGAGGATGAGCGCCCAGAGGAGGATGGAGCCTTCGTGGTTTCCCCAGACGCCGGTGATTTTATAGAGCAGGGGTTTGGCGCTGGCTGAGTTGTCCGCCACGTTCTGGACGGAAAAATCGTCCTGCACGGCGCAGATGACGAGGCAGAGGAAGGAGACGGCGAGGGCGAGGAACTGGGAGAAGGCGAGGCCGGGGGCGAGGTTGAGGAGGCGGCTGTCCTTGCGGTGTGCGCCCCAGAGGGGGGCGACGAACTGGGTGAGGGCCAGGACGCAGGCGAGGGCGAGGGCGAAATGGCCGGTTTCCGGGCCGAGGAGGGATGCGAGGGCCAAGGATCAGCCTCCTGTTTTGTTGACGGAGGCGGCTTGTGCCGATGTCATGGTGTTCCAGCTTGCGGCATCGGGGGCCTTGCCGAAGCGGGGATCCCATTTGCCGGATTTTTTCAGGGCTTCGGCGACTTCCTTGGGCATGTAGGTTTCGTCGTGCTTGGCGAGGACTTCGCTGGCGCGGAAGGAGCCGTCCGGGCGGACGGAGCCGATGGCGACGACGCTCTGGCCTTCGCGGAAGAGGTCCGGCAGGATTCCGGCGTAGCGGACGGTGATGGCGGCCTGACCGTCGGTGACGTTGAAGCTGGCGACGGGGGTTTCGCCTTCAGTTTCGCGTTTGACGGAGCCTGCGACGACCATGCCGCCGAGGCGGATGGTGCGGTCTGCCGCCGGGTGTTTTTCGGCGATCTGGGAGGGGGCCATGAAGAACACGATGTTGGACGAGAAGGCGTTGAGCACCAGCGCGGTGGTGACGCCGAGGCCACCGATGCAGGCGACGACGAGCCAGAGACGGCGCGTCTTGCGGGTCATGCCTTTTTTCATGGGCGGTTTCCTGCGGGGACGGTGCGCGTTTCAAGCATGGCGAGGCGGGTGCGGGCCTGACGGAGGCGGAGCGTGGCGCCGAGGCCGAGGATGAGGGAGGTGAGGGCGACCAGGGCGTAGGAGATGGCGATGTAGGGCCAGTGCGTCATGCGGCGTCCCTTTCGGCGTGGCGTCGGGAGAGGAGCTGACGGGTGCGGCTTTCCATCAGGGCGGCGCGGAGGCGGGCCATGACGAGGGCCGCGAAGCCGAGGGAGAATCCGGCCATGCTGATGAAGAGGGGGGCGAGCATGGTCATGGACATGGTGGGCGCGCCGGTGAGGGTGATGCTGTCCGGCTGGTGCAGGGTGTTCCACCATTGCACGCTGAACTTGATGATGGGCAGGTCCACCGCGCCGGCGATGGCGAGAATGGCGGCGGCGCGATAGCCGCGTGCGGGTTCATCGAAGGCGCGGATCAGGGCGATGTGGCCGAGATAGAGGAAGAACAGCACCAGTACGGAGGTGAGGCGTGCGTCCCACACCCACCATGTGCCCCACATGGGTTTGCCCCAGAGGGAGCCGGTGATGAGGCAGATGGCGGTGGCGCTGGCGCCGACGGGGCCGATTTCCACGGCGGCGAGATCGGCCAGGGGGTGCCGCCAGACGAGGGAGAGGACGCCGCATATGGCGAGGGAGAAATAGCCGAGTGAGGCGAGCCATGCCATCGGGACGTGGACGTACATGATGCGGACGGTATCGCCCTGCTGCCAGTCTGCCGGAGAGAAGCAGAGGCCCCAGATCAGGCCGGTGGCGAGGGTGAGGATGGCGAGGGTGGTCAGCCAGGGGAGCAGGCGCGCCGACAGCCGCATGAACTGGCCTGGATTGGCGTAACGGTGTAGCCAGCTGGGCCTTACGCTCGGGGTCGAGGCGCTCAAGGACGGACGTGCTCCTGTGGTATGTGTGGCCGCGCGGGGGCGGTTTCGCCTCTGGTGATACGGTGAATCGCCGATAGTCGGAAGAGAGATGTTGCCGCATTGTGTCGATGAGAGTGATTGGTTCCATTGTTCATGTGGGCGTTCATGCGGGAAATTTTCGGGTACACGAAAAGTTTTGGGAGAGAGAGCTTGACCTATTGGTTGGTGAAATCCGAGCCGGAGGCGTTTTCCTGGGCGGAGCAGGTGGCGAACGGTGTAGAGCCGTGGACGGGGGTTCGGAATTACCAGGCCCGGAAGAATCTGGCAGCCATGCGACTGGGGGATCTGGCGTTTTTCTACCATTCCGTCAGCGAAAAGCGGATCGTGGGGGTGGTTGAGGTGGTGCGCGAGGCTTATCCCGATCCGACCGACGAAGGGGTTAAGGGGGATTGGGTGTGTGTGGATGTGAAGGCATGCGGAGCGATGCCTGCGCCTGTGACGCTGGCGCGGATCAAGGAGGATGCGGCGCTGACGGATATGGCGTTGCTACGGCAGTCCCGTCTATCGGTCGCACCGGTAAGTGCGGCCGAGTGGGCGCGGATCTGCGTGCTTGGCGGCTATGACGCCGCTCAAACCGTTGGTTAACGGCGGTTCGAACGAACGCGGACCGGGATGGCGCGGGGTGTCGGGCGCGCCGTGAAGGGGAGGGCGAGAGCCATTGCGAGGAGGCCCAGGGTGAGTAGGGAGGCGGTGTCGAATACGGTCATGACCAACTCCTGACGGGGGCGGGGTGCCTGTCCTGATGTAACTTTGGCATAGATGGGGCGGGACGCAAGAGTTGATTCGTGCGTGGGGTGGTGTTTCCCCTTGCGGATGTGTGGGCAGGGTTGCGGTTCGGGAATGATGGACGTGTTTCGGTGGGGCGTCTGTCATGCGTGTGGTGCGGGGCTGCGATATCGCTGCGGAGGGTAGGGGCAACCGATGGATCGGTCTGACCGTTAATGGGCTGTTCCTTCCGCCGCCGATGCTGTGGTGGAGAGGACGGACTGTTTTAAGGTGACGATATGAAAAGCGCAGATCCGGTTCTTTATGCCGTGGCTGATGGCGAGCAGGCTCGCTTCCTGAAATTCGATGGACAGCAGCTTCGCACGACGAAGCGCCTCAATGCTGCCGGGCGTGGTGTGGATGGGGAGTCCGCGGATGCGGAGGTCGGGTCCATCAAGTCTCCGCGCAAGGATCCGCATGAGCAGATCAAGGCATTGTTCGCGCGCGAGGTGGCGGAGGCGATCAACAGCGACATGGGCAGCCTGGACGGGCTTGTTCTGGCGGCGGCCCCGCATGTGCTGCACGATATTCGCGAGCATCTGACCAAGTCGGTGGTGAAGAAGCTGATCAAATCCGAGGCGAAGGATCTGATCAATATTCCAGATCATGATCTGCTGGGGCATTTCAGCCGGCCTGCCTCTGGGTGGCCGGAGATTGCTTCGCTTTAAGCGTGGCTTTTGAAAGGGGGGTGGAACTGTTCGATAATTCCGCCCCTGATTCGGGTGAATATCGTGGCTATATTGGTTAATGCTGACCTTCCTTGGCAATGCGAGAGCTTTTAGAGCAAAAGTCAGGTCTGTTTATTGGCGTTACATCCACTGGGTGTTGCAGGATGACTTATGATGGATGACGCTATAGGTAGTAGTTCTCTACCGGGTAAAGATATTCAAGTTCTGGGTTCGAGCTTCCAGTCTGCCCCTATGCATCTCTTTTGAGGCCTCAGTTTCAATCGATTGTGCGGTCTCTATCCCTTGGGGTAGACCTTAATTCTGGAATTTTCCAATATTCATCAGTACACATGCGTGATTGATTCAGTCATGCTGAACGGCGCAAGTTCGCAGGCCGTATCCCTCTGACGTATCAGACGAAGAATGGTCGTTGGTTGCTCCATATTTGGTTTTGTTGCGAGAAGCCGGCCGAGGCGGCGCGGGCTCACGGTATCGCCCTTGAGGTCATCAAATTGCCTAGAGCCAAACGCGGCTTTATCCTTGTGCCTCGTCTCCGGGTCGTCGAACGGTCTTTCGCATGGGCCACACGATGCCGCAGGCTCGTCAAGGATTACGAGCGCTACGCTTCAACGCTCGCAAGTCTCCATGTCATCTCACAAACGCTGTTATACTCGCTCGAGATGGATAACACCCTCTAGTTCAAGATGGCTAGGAGACAATCCATATTCTGCTTAGAGGCGGCGGTCGCGTTTGATGCGGTCCCAGGCGGCGTTGATGCGACCGATGCGGTCTTGTGCGGCGGCGATCTGGGCTTCTGTGGGGGTGGTGCGGGCGAGGACGTCCGGGTGGTGGGCGCGGACGAGTTCCCGCCAGCGGGCGCGGACTTCCTGATCGGTGGCTTTTCTGGTGAGGCCGAGGACGAGGTAGGCGTCCGCGTCATTGACGGTGGGGCGCGCGCCGCCGGCTTCCGCGCGGTCCCATGCGCCAGGGGGGAGGCCCATGGCGCGGTGCAGGCGCGTGAGGAAATCGGTTTCGCGGGGGTGGAGTTCGCGGTCTGGGGCGGGACTGTCGGCGCGGGCGATGGCAAACAGGGCCACAAGGAGGTCTTCCAGGGGGCGCTGGTCGTCCGCGTAGGCCTGGCCGAGTTCGCGGCCGTACATTTCAAAATCGTCCGTGCGCTGGCGGGCCTGATCGAACAGGCGGCCGACTTCGCGGGCATTGGTTTCCGGGATCTGGAAGCAGCGTTTGAAGGCGGCGATTTCCTGCCGGTTCACGGGGGCATCGATCTTGGCGAGTTTGGCGGAGAGGGCGACGCCGCCGATGGCGTAGACCTGTTCGCGTTTGCCCAGTACGTTGGCGACCTTGGCGGCGGCCATGAAGGCGGCGCCGTTGGGATCTGGCCGGCCTTTCGTGGCCCAGTTCTCGCCCCATCCGCCGGCGGGTGCGTTGAGCAGGGAACCGCGATCGGCGGCGTGGCCGAGTGCGGCGCCCATGATGGCGCCGTAGGGGCCGCCGACTACGAAGCCCGCGACGCCACCGAACATTTTTCCCCAGATTCCCATGCGGTTGTTCTTAGCATGGTGTGGGGGCGGGGCAAGCGGGTTTGCGGGGCTGCGAAGATGTGAGGAGGGTTTCCGGTTTCAGTGGGTTAGGATGGGGTGTGTGACGATTGGGAGAATGTGGGATGCATCTGGGTCTTTTTCTGGTGGCGGCTGTGCTGGTGGGTGTGGGTGGGGGGAGCGTGGCGTGGGCGGGGGATAGTGTCGATCATGGGGCGACGCCTTCGGGAAATGTTCAGGTCGTCGGGCGGTTTTCCAATGCCGAGCCGTCCGGAATTGCGCGGTTGCCGGATGGGCGGATCGTGCTGTCGTTTCCGTCCAGCGCGCAGGCGCATACCGGGCCGAAGCTGGCGGTGTGGCGGGATGGGGTATTGACGCCGTTTCCGAGTGCGGCGGATCAGGCGGAGTTTCTGTCTCCGCTAGGGATGACGGTGGATGCGGTCGGGCGGTTATGGGTTCTGGATGAGGGGATGATTGCGGGGATCGGCGCGCCGGTGCGGCCTGCGCTGGTGGGGATCGACCCGAAGACGAACCGGGTTCTGGGGCGGATCGCGTTGACGATGCCGGTGGCGCGGCCGGATACGCATGTGAACGATGTGCGGGTGGATTGCACGCATGGAGCGGGGTGTACGGCGTTTATTTCAGACACGTCGTTGAAGACGCATCCGGCGTTGATCGTGGTGGATCTGGCCTCGGGGCGGACGCGGCGGATCTTGATGGATCATCGGTCGGTCAGTGCCGATCCGGGCTTTGCGATGGAGGTGGACGGGGAGGTGCATCGGTATGATGCGGTGCATCCGCAGATGGCGATCGGTGGGGTGGACGGGCTGGTTCTGAGCAGGGACGGGAGCAAGTTGTACTGGTCCGCGTTGTCTTCCCGGCGGTTGTGGAGTGCGCCGACGGCGGTGTTGAGTGATCCGCGCGCCAGTGAGGCGAGGATCGAGGCGAGTGTGCGGGATGAGGGGGAGATCGGGGTTGCGGACGGAATGATTACAGCGCCGGACGGGAGTTTTTTCGTGACCGATATCGAGCATCATGCGGTGATCCGGCGCGCACCGGACGGGGCGTTGAGCATGGTGGCGCATGATCCGCGGCTGGTGGCGCCGGACAGTCTGGCGCTGGATGGAAATTCGCTGTTGCTGACGGTGGGGCAGTGGTCCCGGTTGCCGGTGTTTCATGGGGGGCGGGACATGCAGGAGCGGCCGTATCTGCTGGTGCGGATTGCGCCGGTGACGCCATGAAGGGGGTGTTGAGCGATGAGGAGGAGGCGCTGCGCGAGCGTCGGATGATGAAGCTGGTGGGGCGGTTGCCGGGATGGTTGTCGCGGCGGGTGCATTGGTTGCTGGAGCCGTCGCGCCGGTGGGTTCGGATACCGGCGGGGGTGGTGTTCATGATTGGCGGGGTTTTGAGTTTTCTGCCGGTTCTGGGGCTTTGGATGTTGCCGCTGGGTTTTTTGCTGCTGGCGGAGGATGTTCCGCTGTTTCGGGTGTGGAGTGCGCGGATGCTGGCCTGGGTGGAGCGGGAGCATCCGGGCTGGCTGGGGGAGGAGGGCTAAGCGGTTGCCTCAAAAGTCTCGCTGATGGTGGCTTGACGGCTGTATTCTGTGCTTCGGTGCTCACGGCCATAAAGACCGCTCCGCTCCGATACTCGAAAACCACCGCCAACCGCGTGCGAAAGGCACGCTTCCACTCGCCATCAAAACTTTCGAGACAACCTTTAAAGGACGAGCTGGGGGCGGTTCTGTAGCCAGGGCGGGAGGGTAATGGTGCGCTGGCGTGCCCATTCGTCCAGCTTTTCGCGGGACCACGCGGAGAGGGCGGCGAAGAAACTGTCCCATTCGAGGTCGTTTCTGGTGGAAAGGGTGAGGCCGGTCTGGTTGGTGTTTGCGATCGTTATGGCAATGGTTGCGAGATCGGCGGGCGTGACGGCGGGGGAGGCGTGCAGGGTGATGGATTCCCAGGCGTCGATGAAGTTGCGGTCTGCGTCCTGTGTGCCGTGGCCTTCCGGGTGGGGGGGAAGGAAGCAGATCGAGCGGTTGGAGAAGGGGGAGCGCAGGCCGACCAGTCCGTGTTCGCCTTCGGACAGGAGATAGGGCAGCACGGAAGAGAGCCTGGGATCGTGGCGGATGTGCAGAGCGTCTGCCGGGGCGCCTGAATAGAGATAGACGATATGGGGAGCGTCCTTCAGGCGGATGCCGGTAATTGGCCTGAGGTCTTTTGTGTCCCGCGCGTTTTCGCTGGCCAGGATGGCGTGGCAGACTTCGCCCGTGCGTGTGTCCAGGCACAGGGTCGTGCCGTGATGGGTTGTGAGATGGAATGTCTCGAGGGGAATATCCATGTCCTGTCTGGCGTACAGGACGGCGAATCTTCCATTCTGGCCGAGGGATTCGTTGGCCTTTTTCTGAAAGCGCCGCAGCCAGTCCGACATGGCTTTCAGGCGGCGGGCGGACGGTCTGTAGAAATGATCGTTCCGGTTGAATTCGAGGAACAGGTCCAGGGCGCTGCGTGAGTCCCGGATATCGCTGCGTCTGTGTACCTTTTCCACGTAGTGTTCGACGCTGCGAATGGCGAAATGCAGGATACGGGCGGGGTGGTGGCCTGTGAGGGTTTCGGTTCTTTCAGGGTGATGGGCGTTCCACAGGACGGGTTCGTTCCTGGAGTTGACGTAGGGGCCGTTCGTTTTGGCGCGGTGGGGGTTGAGGTAGACGGGTTCCGTCCGGCTGGGGCGGAACAGGGATTTGACGATCCTGTTGGCTTCGTAGTCGTCTCCGGAATGGTAGTTGTAGGCTTCGAAGACATTGGAGGTTGGGGGTTTGACGATGTGGCCGGCACTTCCGAAGCAGCGCCAGTTGATGGCGATGGCGGCGGCACCTTCGTAGCGGGACAGGAAATCGTCCAGCGTGTCTGACTCGCCGATGTCGAGATATTCGTCCGCGTCCAGGAACATCATCCAGTCGAATTCCGGACCGAATGTTCTCATGGCATGGGAGTAGGTGTCTCTCTGCCTGTGGTTGAATCGCAGGGCGGGTTCGGCCCGAAGGCATCTGATATCGGCGATGGGGGCAGCGTTGTTGATGAGTTCCCATGTGCCGTCGGTTGAGTGATCGTCATAGATGATGATCGTGTCGAAGCCGATGGACAGGTGCCAGCTTATCCAGGAGCCGATGTCTTCGGCCTCGTTCTTTTCGAAAACGATGAGTGCCTTTCCAGGCATGGGCGTGCATTCCTCAAGGCGGGGACGAAAACGTCTTTTTTGCTTAGCAAAACGCTATTATTTCGTCAAAAATAATATAAAGTGCGAGATGATAATCATAATTTAATGATTATTGACGATATGGAGGTTTTTATGTCGGACAGCTATGCGTCGGACGTCGGCCGTATGGGGAATGGCCCTCTGGTGAAAATCGGTTTTGCCCATGTTGACAGCCTTGTTCCGCAGGGGAACGACATGGTTGTGCTTTCGGGACGGGCTTATGTTGACAGCAGCCGGGATCAGACCGTGTCGGCTTCGGTTGTGCTGTCGATGTCCGATATCAGGAAGTTCCTCTGAACAGACAGGGTGGGATGTCTACCCTGATGCGTCATCCTGTTTGTCGAGTGCGAAGCTGAGGGCCTTGACGCGGAGGGCGGAGGCGAGGGGACGGTTAGGGGGGCGGGTGGCGTCGATCTGGGCGATGAGGGCGGCGAGGGGGGTTTTCTGCTGCTGGGCGAGGGCGTCCAGCACGGCCCAGAATTCGGGTTCGAGGGCGATGCTCGTGCGGTGGCCGGAGAGGGAGATGCTGCGTTTGGTCAGGGGTCTCATGGGGGTGATGCGTGTGTGAAGTGCGTCAGGGGATTGGGGCGTTTGCAAGTTGCAGGGTGGCCTGGTTGGTGGGGGTGAGGTCTTCGCAGAGGGCGTTGACGACGAGTTGGTGATCCAGCCGGTCTGGCAAGCCTGAGACGGTGATGCTGCCGATGACGCCGGTGTTTCTGACGGTTATGGGGAATGCGCCTCCGGCGGCGGCGTAGTCTGTTGTGGGGATGCCGTGGCAGGTGGTGATATCGGTGCTGTTCAGGGCGAGTTCGTGGGCGATTCGATAAGAACTGCGCAGGAAGTGCCTGACGACGTTTGACTTTCTGCGAACCCAGTTCTGGTTGTTGGCGGTGGCGCCGGGCAAGGTAGCGAAGAAGAGCTGCCGGTCGAACAGGCGGATGTCGATGGCGATGGGGAGCGCGTTTCGGGTGGCGTGTTCGCGCAGGCGGGTGCCGATGCGCCATGCGGCGGCTTCGTTGAAGTGCTCGAAGATCAGGGTGGTTTCCTGATGGGCCAGCACTTTCAGGTCTGCTCTGAAATCCATCTTTTGCCTCCTTGCGGGGTGGCATCATGCGCCTGTCGGGCGGGTGTGGAAAGCTGCCGGATGGCCCATTCGGCAGCTTCGGCGACGGTGGGGTCCGGGTCTGTCAGGAGGTTTGCGGCGGGTTGCCTGAGGGATGGGTCGTTCGAGTTGCCGATGGCGATCAGGACGTTGCGGAGGAAACGGTTGCGGCCGATGCGTTTGATGGGGGAGCCGGAGAACAGGGCGCGGAACTGCGTGTCGTCCAGGGTGACGAGGTGGGCGAGGTTGGGGGCGATGAGGTCTGGCCTGGCCTGGAGTTTGGCGTGGCGGGAGGTTTGGGCGAAGCGGTTCCAGGGGCAGACGGAGAGGCAGTCGTCGCAGCCATAGATGTGATTGCCGATGGGTTTGCGAAATTCTTCCGGGATGGGGCCTGCGTGTTCGATGGTGAGGTAGGAGATGCAGCGGCGGGCGTCCATGCGGTAGGGTGCGGGAAAGGCGTCCGTCGGGCAGGCGGTGAGGCATTTCGTGCAGGAGCCGCAGGAGCCGGCCCGGGGTTGAGAGGGGGTGAGGGCGAGGGTGGTGTAGATTTCGCCGAGCAGGAGCCAGGAGCCGTGGGTGCGGGAGACGAGGTTGGTGTGTTTGCCCTGCCAGCCGAGCTGTGCGGCTTCGGCGAGGGGTTTTTCGGGGACGGGCGCGGTATCGACGAAGACTTTGACCTGCGTGGTGTCGTCGCCGAGTTTGATGACGAACTGGGCGAGGTGTTTGAGCAGGCCCTTGATGAAGTCGTGGTAGTCCCGGTTGCGGGCATAGACGGAGATGTTGCCGCGATCGGGGTAGTTCAGGGTTTCGAGGGGGTCTTCTTCCGGGGCGTAGGAGGTGCCGAGCGAGATGACGCTGCGGACTTCGGGCCAGAGAGCTTGCGGATGGCTGCGCTGGTCCTGCCGGGTTTCGAGCCAGGACATGGTGCCGTGATGGCCGCGTTCGACGAATTCCCTGAGGCGTGTGCGGGTTTCCGGGCCGAGTTCGGCGCGGCAGAAGCCGATGGCATCGAAGCCGAGGGCGCGGGCCTTTTCCTCGATTCGGGCTTCGATGGTGTGCGGCATGGGGTCAGGGGACTGGGGGTATTTCTGGGCGGGGGAACTCGTCTTCGGACCAGTCGGCGCTGGCCCATCCGGCGCGGAGTTCGGCGGTGACTTTCGGCAGGTTGTTCTCGACGATGGCGGTGCGGATGGTGCGCATCAGGCGCTGGTAATAGGCGAGGTTGTGCCATGTGAGGAGCATGGGGCCGAGGATTTCGTCGGACCGGAACAGGTGGTGGAGATAGGCGCGGGAATGGCGCGCGCAGGCCAGGCAGTCGCAATGGGGGGAGAGGGGCCGGGTATCTTCCGCGTGGCGGGCGTTGCGGAGGTTGAGGGTGCCGCGTTCGGTGTAGGCGCGGGCGGTGCGGCCGGCGCGGGTGGGCATGACGCAGTCGAACATGTCCACGCCGCGTTCGACGGCGCCGAGCAGGTCGTCCGGGGTGCCGACGCCCATGAGGTAACGGGCGTGGGTTTGGGGCAGGAGGGGGGTGGTGAAGTCCAGCGTGGAGAACATCAGTTCCTGGCCTTCCCCGACGGCGAGGCCGCCGATGGCGTAGCCTTCGAAGCCGATATCGGTGAGGGCTTTGATGCTTTCGGCGCGGAGATCGCGTTCGGTTCCGCCCTGGACGATGCCGAACTGGCCGTAGCCTTCGCGCTGGACGAAGGCTTCGCGGGAGCGTGCGGCCCAGCGCATGGAGAGTTCCATGGAGGCGCGGAGGGTTTCGGGCGTGGCGGGGAGGGCGGGGCATTCGTCGAACGCCATTGTGATTGTGGCGTCGAGCGCGTGCTGGATATCGGTGGAGCGTTCGGGGGTGAGGCGGTGTCTGGAGCCGTCGATATGGGACTGGAAGGTGACGCCGTCCTGATCGAGTTTGCGCAGCGCGCCGAGGGACATGACCTGGAAGCCGCCGGAATCGGTGAGGATGGGGCCGGGCCAGTCCATCATCCTGTGCAGGCCGCCGAGTTTGCGGACGCGTTCGGCGCCGGGGCGGAGCATGAGGTGGTAGGTATTGCCCAGTACGATGCCCGCGCCGGTGGAGCGGACGGAATCCATCGTCATGGCCTTGACGGTGCCTGCGGTGCCGACGGGCATGAAGGTGGGGGTTGGGACGGTGCCGTGCGCGGTTCTGAGGTGGCCGGCGCGGGCCTGGCCGCAGGTGGCTTCGGGGGTCCAGTGCAGGGTTTTCATGCGGCGTTTCCTGTCTCTTCGGGCGCGCGTTCGAGGAGGCAGGCGTCGCCGTAGGAATAGAAGCGCAGGCCGGTTTCGATGGCGTGGGTGTAGGCGTTCCGCATGGTCCCGGTGCCGGCGAAGGCGCAGACCAGCATGAACAGGGTGGAGCGTGGGAGGTGGAAGTTGGTCATCAGCAAGTCTGCCGCGCGGAAGCGGTAGCCGGGGGTGATGAAGATGCTGGTTTCGCCGGTCCAGGGATGGACGATGCCGTGTTCGTCCGCGGCGCTTTCGAGCAGGCGGAGGCTGGTGGTGCCGATGGCGATGATGCGGCCGCCCTTGGCGCGGGTTTCGTTGATGAGGGCGGCGGTTTCCGGGGTGATGATACCGGTTTCGGCATGCATCTTGTGGGTTGAGATGTCTTCCCCGCGTACGGGGAGGAAGGTTCCGGCACCGACGTGGAGGGTGAGGGCACAGCGCTGGATACCGGCGGTTTCGAGGGCGTCGAGGAGGGCGGGGGTGAAGTGCAGGCTGGCGGTGGGGGCGGCGACAGCGCCGCGATGGGTGGAGAAGATGGTGCGGTAGTCTTCCGCGTCCTGTGCGGTGGGGCCGTCGGGGCGGGTGATGTAGGGGGGGAGGGCGAGGGCGCCGACCTGCTGGAGGAAGGCGTCGAACGCGCTGCCTTCGACGCTGAAGCGGAGGGTGACGGCGCCGTCGCCTTCGTTGTTGACGAGTTCGGCGGTGACTTCGGAGGCGGCGAAGCGGAGGATGTCTCCGCTTTTGAGTTTGCGGGCGTTGCGGGCGAGGGCGTGCCAGGTGCCGTCCGGGAGGATGCGGTCCAGCGTGATGCCGATGGCGGCGTCGCCGCGACGTGCGAGGAGCTGAGCGGGGATGACTTCCGTGTCGTTCGTGACGAGGAGGTCGCCCTTGCGGAGCAGGGTGGGGAGATCGCGGATGGTGTGGGTTTGGGGGGGGTGGCCGGGGTGGACGTGCAGGAGGCGCGCGGCGTCGCGCGGGCGCGCGGGTTCGAGCGCGATGTTGTCTTTCGGGAGGATGAAATCGAAATCGGAGGTGGTTTGGGTCATGCTGCGGGTGGTTTAGCGGATCGGGGCGGGGATGGGGAGGTGGGATGCGTGATGGCGAGAGGCTTGCGCCGTGGGGGAGGGGGTGGCTAGAGCTTGGAGGTTGTTTTCAGGATCGTTTTTCAGGGAGAAAATCTATGTCCTATGCACCGTTGGATGCGGCCCGGGTTGCAAAGGCGGCGCAGTCTGCCTTGCAGGCGCTGGGTCAGGTGAAGGAGGCTTCGGAGGCGCATCAGCGCAAGACGATCATGGTGGAGCGGATTCATGCGCTGGCCGTGGCGGCGGCGGAGACGACTTTACCGGGAGGGCAACTTGTGACGCTAACATCCGAGGAGTTCTGGCTGATCAGCAAGAACTGGTAGGAGGCTGTCTCAGGGGGTAGAAGAACCGGCCGGGTTTTTTTTGCCCGACCGGGGGAGGGATCAGTCCAGCCGTGCGATGCGCAGGGAGTTGGTGCTGCCCTTGACGGCGAAGGGGAGGCCGGCGGTGATGACCAGCGTGTCTCCGCTGCTGGCGAGGCCGTCCGCTTTCGCGAGTTCGATGGCCTGATCGACGACGTCCTCGATGGCGGTGATGGTGGTTTCCTGACCGACGGATTGTGCGCGCACGCCCCAGACGAGAGCGAGGCGGCGGGAGACCTCATCGGACGGGGTGAGGGCGACGACGGGGCAGAAGGGCCGTTCCCGCGAGGTGCGGAGGGCTGCGTGGCCGCCTTGCGAATAGACCGCGATGGCGGCGGAATCGAGCGTGTGGGCGACGCTGTGGGCGGCGACGGCGATGGCGTGGGCGATGTCCGGGCCGCTTTCGGGGCGGGCGGCGGCCATGCGTTCCCGCCAGTCCGGCTCCGCTTCGACGCGGGTAACGACGCGGGCCATCGTGGTGACGGCTTCGCGCGGGTATTGGCCGGCGGCGCTTTCGGCGGAGAGCATGACGGCGTCCGCCCCGTCATAGACGGCGGTGGCGACGTCCGACACTTCGGCGCGGGTGGCGGTGGGGGAGGAGATCATGCTTTCCAGCATCTGGGTGGCGACCACGACCGGCTTGCCGAGGTGGCGCGCGGCGCGGATGATGCGTTTCTGGGCGATGGGGACTTCTTCGGCCGGGAGTTCGACGCCGAGATCGCCGCGGGCGACCATGACGGCGTCGGTTTCGTCCAGGATGGCGTCCAGTTCCGACATGGCCTGCGGCTTTTCGAGCTTGACCATGATCCAGGCGCGATCGCCGATGATCTCGCGGGCCTCGATCACGTCTTCCGCGCGCTGGACGAAGGAGAGGGCGACGTAATCGACGCCCAGGGAAAGGGCGAAGTCCAGATCTGCGCGGTCCTTTTTGGTAAGGGCCGGGATGGGGAGTACGACTTCGGGGACGTTGACGCCCTTGCGGTTGGAGAGGGTTCCGCCGATTTCGACTTCGGTTTCCAGATGGTCCTTGCCGCCGCTGAGGATGCGCAGGCGCATCTTGCCGTCATCGAGGAGGAGGTGGCTGCCGGGGATGGCGGCTTCGATGATTTCCGGGTGGGGCAGGCGGACGCGGTGGATATCGCCGGGGGTTTCGTCCAGATCTAGGCGGAAGCGTGCGCCGGCTTCGAGTTTCACCTTGCCTTCGGCGAAGACGCCGACGCGCAGTTTCGGGCCTTGCAGGTCGGCCAGGACGGCGATGGGGCGGCCGATCTCGGCTTCGACGTCCCGGATTTCGGCGTAGCGCGCGGCGTGATCGGCATGGGCGCCGTGGGAGAAGTTGAGGCGGAAGACGTCCGCGCCGGCTTTGGCGAGGGCGAGGATGGTCTGACGGTCGGAGGAGGCCGGGCCGAGGGTGGCGACGATCTTGGTGCGCCGTGTGGGGGTGTGGACGGGTGTGCTCATGATTGGGTCCGGTCTCCTTTCTATGCCTGACGTGGTCAGGGTTCCTGGCGCGTTTAAGAGCATTGAAGCGTGGGAACCTCAAGGCCCGTCTTCGGGCTGAGGTGCGAAATGCGAGGGCGGGGCGTTGGGATCACGGAGCCGTGATTATATCATCATGCAGGCTGAATGGTCTCGTCCGGCAGCAGGCCCCAGAAGACGCGGCGTGGCAGCCATCCGCTATATCCCTTGATGACGACGCGACACCAGCCTGAGCCCAAGGTATTGGTGCCGGGCGCGCCGCTGGCGGGACATTGCTTGAGGGTGCCGACGGTTCCGGGGCGCAGGGCGGCGACGACCGGGGAGGTTTCGTCGGGTTTGGCATACATGAGGGTGACGCCGGGGAGGGCGCGGGCGTCCTGCTCGGTGGAGAGGTGGGCGACGATTCGGGCGTCGGCGCGGCCGATGACGTCTCCGGCCTTGGCGGATTGTTCACCGGACTGGGCCTGTGCGCCCTCGGGGGGGAGGCCGGGGATGACGAAGGTGCGCTGGCCGACGAGGGTGGCCTGATGGACCCAGCCTTTCTGGCCGTCCGAGTCTTCCACGAGGCGCCAGACGTCGAACTCGCGTTCGATTTCCACGGGGAGGCCGCGCCGATGATAGACCCACTGGATTGGGTAGCGGTCTCCGGGGCCGGCGCGCATGTTCACCTCATCCGCGCGCATGGCGGCGAAGCGGGGGAGGGGAAGGCCGGTATTGGTGCCTTTTTCCGGCGGGGGTGGTGGCGGGGGTGGTGCGGCGACGGGTGGGGCGGTTTCTTCCGGCGGGGGGGCTGGGGCTGCGTAGCGGGTGGGAACGTGGTGTGCGGTGGCGTGATGGGGGGGCGTGTGGTGGTGGGGCGTTTCGTGGGTTGGAGTGTGGTGTGACGGGGGCTGATGATGGGCGGGCTTGTGGGGCGTGGGGGCGTGATGGTGCGGTGTGCTGGCGGTGGGGTGTTCGTGCGCCGGGGTGTGGTGGTGGTGATGTGGGAGCGTCTGATCGGATTGGGCGCGTGCGAGGGGGAAGGCCAGCAGGAGGGGCAGGGCGGAGGCTGCGGCCAGGATGTGCCGGGGGCGGTTGCCTGGGGTGAGGCGTGGCCCGGAACAGGTGGGGGCTGGGCGCGGCTGCATGTGGCTCCGATCGAATTGCATGGGGCATCCGTGCCAAGCCGCGCGGGTTTCGGCAAGGGGGTGTATGTTGTTATCTGTGCCCACAGGAGGGGCAGGTGGGATCGGGGGTGAGGGTGAAGCTGCGGAAGGCGGTGGAGAGGGCGTCCCAGGTGAGGACGCGGCCTGAGAGGCTTTCGCCCAGATCGAGCAGTTCCTTGAGGATTTCGGTGGCGGCGAGGGTGCCGATGACGCCCGTGACGGCGCCGAGGATGCCAGCGGTGGCGCAGGAGGCGGCGTCTTCCGGGGTGGCGTCCGGGAACAGGCAGCGGTAGCAGGGGCCGCCGCGATGGGGGCGGAAGGTGGAGAGCTGGCCTTCGAAGCGTTGGACCGCGCCGGAGACGAGGGTGCGTTTCTGGCGGACGCAGGCATCGGAGACGGCGTAGCGGGTGGAGAAATTGTCCGAACCGTCGCACACGATGTCATAGGAGCGGATCAGGGTGTCCAGATTGTCCGGCGTGGCTTTCAGGAGGTGGGGTTCGAGGGTGAGGGCGGGGTTGAGGGCGTGGAGGCGTTCGGTGGCGGCGGTCGCTTTGGGGCGGCCGACATCGCGGGTTTCGAACAGGATCTGGCGCTGGAGGTTGCTGAGTTCGACGTGGTCGTGATCGACGATGCCGATTCGGCCGATTCCGGCGGCGGCGAGGTATAGGGCGATGGGGGAGCCGAGGCCGCCGGCGCCGATGATGAGGACGGAGGTATCGAGGAGCTTTTCCTGACCGGTTCCGCCGATTTCGGGCAACAGGATGTGGCGGGAATAGCGCAGTATGTCGTCCTGCGAGAAGGCGAGGGCGGGGGGGTGATCCGTCATGGCGGTTAGATAGGGGGTTTCGGGGAAGAAAACAGCGGCGGGCTTGCGAATTGTGTTGCGAAAGTGGCGGCGGACCGATCAGATGGCGATATTGGTTTTTCGGGAAAAAACAGTCGGCTTCGAGGGAAACGGGACGGGTGAGAGCCCGTTGGGGTGACCAGGGGCAGGGTGTGTTTCTTTCCGGTGGACCGATGCCGGTTTGGACACCGCGACCCCGATCGACTCCTCGGAGCAGAGAGACGCCGACCATGAGACGCCTTGCCCGCCCTGCCTTTCGTCTGTGGACGTCTCGTCCGCGACGATCCGCGCGTTCGTTTTCGAGCCTTGTGGCGGTCTGTGCCGTTGCGTATGCGGCATCACCCTATATGGCACTATGGAGCATCGAATCCGCGATCAAAACGCGCAATTGTGGGCAGCTTTCAGCGCATATCGACTGGACGTCCCTCAATCGCAGCCTGAAGACGGATTGTGCGACGGCGATTGCGGGGCCGCCGGCGGCGGCGGACGATCTGCCGGATTTCGGGACGTCTTTCGCCAGCAATGCGGTTTCGAATGCGATCGATACGAAGCTGACGCCGGATACGGTTCTGAGTGTTGCGGACCAGATGATGCCGAAGCCGGATGCGCGGGCCGTGCCGGAGTTTTCACTGGCGGCGCTTTCGCGGTTGAGCGCGCATTTCGTGTCTCCGGCGCGGTTCGAGGCGGCGGTTTCCGGGGCGGGGGGGCAGCCGCAGATGGTGGTGCATCTGAAGTTCGAGCATTGGCACTGGAAGATCACGCGGCTGGAGATGCCGACGCAGGTGGCGTCCGCGGGGACGCCTGCCGGGGTGGGCGGTTAGACCGTCCGGCTTTTGTTGGGGCTGGCGGCGGTAGGGCCTGTAGCCAGCCCGGTCGTGTGTGGGTCAGGCGGGGGGGAGGTCTTCTTCGAGGATGGTGACGTGGATGGCGTAGGAGATTTCGCCTTCGTCTTCATCGCGGTGGACGGTGCCGACGATTTCGTTGTTGACGGCGATTTCGACCGAGAGGCCGGGGCGGGGGGGCTTGTTGACGGTGAGCGTGGGGGAGCCGAACAGGCGGCGCAGGGTGGTCTGGAGGCGGGCGATCTCTGATACGGAAATAGCGGCCATGAGGAATGTCCTTCTGAGTGTTCGCGCGGGTGGCGCGTTGCGTATGACGGGTGCTTCTAAAGCAAAGTGGCGCTGAGGTGAAATCGGCGGATTCGGGCATTTGTCACGCCTTTTTCCCGGCGGTGCCCTGTTTTGGCCGGGTGATGCCTTCGCGGTGCCATGTTCGGTGGGAAATCTTGGGCCGGGTTGGTGGTGTTTGAAGGACTGGAGCGCCGGAAGCTGATGATGCGTTTGATTGCTGCGGGTCTTTTTTATGTGGCGTCGCTGGCGCATGGCCATGCTGTGGTGACGGCGCGGGATGTCGTGCTGGCGCCGAAGGATGTGGGGGCGGCGGTTCAGTCCGACGGGGCGGCGGCGGTTGCGGGGCGTCTGACGCAGACGCGGCGTTGGCCCGCGATGGCGGCGGCGATCGGGCGTGGGGAGCCGGGCGTGATGGTGCATTTGCCGGACCTGTTTCATTATGCGCCGCCGGGGCAGGTAGGGATGTTGCAGGCGGCGTTGCGGGCGCGGCTGCCGCGTGCGCCGGTGGAGGTTCTGGGGGTTCTGGACCCGATGACCAAGGGGGTTTTCAGTGGGCGGGCCGTGTGTGCGGGTGGGGGCGTGGGGTGGAGGCGTGCGGCGGTGCAGGCGATCCTGCCGACGCATGATGTGGTTCATGCCTTGCAGCGCATGGATTGTTTGCGTGCTCTTGGGGTTGCAAATCCGGGCTGAATCCGGCAGCCAAGAGGTATCTACCCGTTTGATTGTCTCGTGTTTCGATCTGATTTCGTATTGAAATCGGGTGTGGGCCGAGCCTTGTCCGTTTATGTTCATGCCGAGGAGGTGCAATGCGCGCCGCGATTTTTCGTTCTTTCGCTTTTGCCGTGACGGCCGCGAGCCTGAGTGGATGTGGTTATTTCGATTCCCGTTCCGCGCATCGCGCGCAGGAGAGCATGATCGGGATGACGTCCTACGATCTTCAGTCCTGTGCGGGGATTCCGTCCGCCACGACCAAGCTGAACGACACGACGCAGCTTTATCAGTACACCGGAACGTTGCCGGCGATGTCCATTCCGGATTCGACGTTGATTCCGGTGGGGTCCCTGACGTCCATTTTCCAGCAGGCGTTCGGCGGGAACGGGACGAACTGTGTTGCGATCATGCGGCTCGATCATGATCGGGTGTCCGAGGTGCATTACACGGGCAATGACGATGAGCTGATCGGTGAGGATGGCATCTGCTCCATCATCACGCGCGGGTGTGCGCGCCAGCCGGAAGGGACGATGCGCAAGGTGCAGCGCTTCCCGTTCGGGCCGGTTTCGGCGTTTGGGCCGCCGCAGACGCCGCCGCAGAGCACGTCCGCCACGTATTCCTCGCAGGCGGGGCAGGTTGAGGTGAATGCCGGGAAGGGCGCGACCGGGCCGGTGATCCAGCCGCGCAAGTAAGCGGTTTTCGCGGGCTGGTTTCAGGAGGCCATTGCTGCTTTGGCGGCGATGGCCTTTTTCATATCTGTGATGGCGGCGGGGAGGCCGATGAAGACGGCTTCACCGATCAGGAAGTGGCCGATATTGAGTTCGGCGAGGTGGGGCAGGGCTGCGACGGGACCGACATTGGCGGTGGTAAGGCCGTGGCCCGCGTGGAGTTCGAGGCCGCATTGTGTGGCGGTTTCTGCGCCTTGTTTCAGGCGGGTCAGTTCGGCGTCTGTCGGGTGATGGGCATAGGCGCCGGTATGGAGTTCGACGACGGCGGCGCCGAGTTCGGCGGCGTGTGCGACCTGTGCGGGGTCCGGATCTATGAACAGGGAGACGCGGAGTCCGGCGTCTCGCAATCTGGCGATGCGGGGGCGGAGGGTTGTGGACTGGCCGATGATGTCCAGCCCGCCTTCGGTGGTGACTTCCTGACGGCGTTCGGGGACGAGGCAGCAGGCATGGGGGCGTAGGCGGCAGGCGATTTCGACCATTTCGTCCGTTGCGGCCATTTCGAAGTTCAGGGGAATGGGGAGTTCGGCCCTGAGGCGTTCCATGTCCGCGTCGCGGATGTGGCGGCGGTCTTCCCGAAGGTGGGCGGTGATGCCGTCCGCGCCTGAGCGTGCGGCGAGGAGGGCGGCGGCGACGGGGTCCGGGTGGGTGCCGCCGCGTGCGTTGCGGATGGTGGCGACGTGGTCGATGTTGACGCCGAGGCGGATCATGACGGGTTCCTGTTTCGGTTGGTGGCGAGGGTTGCGGCCATGTGGAGGGCGGCGATCAGGCTGGAGGGATCGGCCTTGTCGTGGCCTGCGATGTTGAAGGCGGTGCCGTGATCCGGCGAGGTGCGGATGATGGGGAGGCCGAGGGTGATGTTGACGCCCTGTGCGATGTCCAGCGTCTTGAGGGGGATGAGGCCCTGGTCGTGGTAGAGGCAGATCGCGGCGTCGTAGGTTTTCCGGGCGTCGATCGTGAACATGGTGTCTGGCGGGAGGGGGCCGGTGGCGTCGATGCCGGATTGGCGGAGGGCTTCGACGGCGGGGGCGACGATTTCCCGGTCTTCCAGACCCATCAGGCCGTCTTCTCCGGCATGGGGGTTGAGGCCGGCGATGGCGAGGCGCGGGTGTGGGATACCGAAATCGCGTTTCAGGGCGTCGGCGGTTTTACGGGATGTTGCGATGATGCGTTCGGTGGTGAGTGTTTCGATGGCGTGGCGGAGGCTGACATGGATGGAGACCAGCACGACGCGCAGATGGGGGGAGGCGAGCATCATCAGTTCCTTGCCGGGGATGTTGCAGAGGGCGGCGAGGTATTCCGTGTGGCCGGGGTGCTGGAAGCCGCCTGCGGCGAGGACGGATTTGGCGATGGGGTTGGTGACGACGGCGGCGGTTTCCCCGGCGCAGGTGAGGGCTGTGGCCTGTGCGATGCTTTGGGTGATGGCGTGTGTATTGGCGGGGGTTGGATGGCCGGGGGTGGCGGGGGTTGTGAGTGGGATTGGGAGGATGGGGAGGGCGTGCGGGAAGGTTTCGGCGGCTTCGTTTGGGTGGGCGATGATTTTGGTGGGAGTGGTTTCGGGCAGGGTTGCGGGATCGCCCAGCCAGAGGAAGTGTGGGCCGGTGGTGTGCAGGGCCGCCCATGCCTTGGCGGTGAGTTCGGGGCCGATTCCGGCTGGGTCGCCCATTGTGAGGGCGAGGGGGGGGATTCGGGTGTCCATTCGGCGATTTTATGCCATGTTCGGCTGGATGTCCGTACTTTGCTTGGCATGGCGGTGGTCTGTTCTGGTTTTTGTCATGGGGCTGGGGTGTCTGGCTCGGCCCGGTATCGTATGGGCCGGTGACGAGACGATCGTGGTGCATGGCATTGGGAAGGCGGTGATTGACCGGGATGTGCGGGCGCTGGTCGATGTACCGAGACGCCATCAGGCATCACGCTGGACCGGGCCGATCTGTGTGGAGATCGTGGGGTTGCGGGCTGAGTATGCGTCGGCTCTGGTGGGGCATTTGCGGGCGGCGGCGCAACCGCTTGGGGTTGAGGTTCGGGAGCGGTGCGACGAGAGCAATGTGGTGGTGGTGGCGACTGACCGGTCTGACGAAGTGATGAATGCGGTGATCCGGAAGATGCCGCGTCTGGCGCGCGGATATGATGCGTCTTCGGCGAATGATCTGAATTTTCAGTGGCCCCGGCCTTATGAGATAGCGGCCTTGCGGGTGAAGCGCCCGGTGCGGTGGTTTTCCGCCACGAGTATTGAGCCGCCGGGGGGAGCGCGGAGTAGCGGGGTGCTGTCAGGGGATAATGACACATTTCTGGGGGTGCCGACCGTGGAGCGTACGACGTTCGAGATGGTGGTGATTGATGTCTCGCTGTGTGGGGTGCGGCTGGATGCGTTATCGGATTATGTGGCGATGGTGATTCTGGCGCGGCCACGTATGGATGCGGTGTTCGGGCGGGAGAGCATCATGGGAGTGTTTCGGGCAGGACCGGATATGACGGGCATGACGGGGCTGGATCGTGCGGTTTTGCAGGGATTGTATCGGGCGGACCCGCAGCAGGAGGGACGGGACGAGCAGGATGGAATTGTGCGGGCCGTGGAGAGGGATGCCGGACGGTTCTGACAAGGGTCTCTGGCGTATTGCGGCGTCCGGCATGGGACGCCGTGGCTGGGATCAGGCGCCCTGGGATCAGGTGCTGAGGGCGGCGAGGATGCGGACCCAGGAGCGGATGCCTTTGTGGAAGGAGGCGAGGTCGTATTTTTCGTTGGGGGAGTGGATGCGGTCGTCTGCCTGACCGAAGCCGACGAGGAGGGACTGGGTGCCGAGGGCTTCGTCGATTTCGCCGACGACGGGGATGGAGCCGCCGCAGCCGATGGTGACGGCCTGTTTGTTCCATTCGTTGGTCAGGGCCGCGAGGGTGGGGGCGAGATAGGGGCCGTTCTCCGCGACGGCGAAGCCGGTTGAGCTGCCGTGGGGGGTGAAGGTGACCCGGGCGTCGGCCGGGAGGCGGGTCTGGACCCAGTCTCGGAAGGTTTCGCGGATCCGCTCCGGATTCTGGCCGGGGACGGTGCGGAAGGATACTTTCGCGGTGGCTTTGGCGGGGAGGACGGTTTTGAAGCCGTCATCCTCGTAGCCGCCGGAGATGCCGTTGATTTCGAAGCTGGGGCGGCACCAGGTCTGTTCGACGGCGGTGAAGCCCTTTTCACCGGCGGCGATGGAGAGGCCGACGGGGCCGAGGGTTTCGGAATCGTCCGGATAGAGGGCTTTCCAGGCGGCGCGGGTTTCATCCGACGGGATGGAGATGCCGTCATAGAAGCCGGGGAGTTGCACGCGACCGTTTTCGTCCCGGATCGTGCCGAGGATGTGGCAAAGCAGTTCGATCGGGTTGCGGGCGGCGTTGCCGAACATGCCGGAATGAAGGTCGTGCGTGGCGCAGGTGAGGGTGAGTTCCTCGCCCACCAGGCCGCGCAGGGTGGTGGTGATGGCGGGAGTGGTTTTGTCGGCCATGCCGGTGTCGCAGATCAGGGCGATGTCGGCACGGAGTTCGTCCGCGTTGGCCTTGAGGAAGGGCATGAGGTTAATGCCGCCGCTTTCCTCCTCGCCCTCGATCAGGATGGAGATGGGGAGGGGGAGGCTGCCGTGGACGTGTTTCCACGCGCGGCAGGCTTCCACGAAGGTCATGAGCTGGCCCTTGTCGTCCGCGGCACCGCGCCCGACGATGGCTTTGGTGCCGTCTTCGAGGGTTTCGAGGCTGGGTTCGAAGGCGGGGGCGCGCCAGAGGTGGTCCGGGTCCGTCGGCTGGACGTCGTAATGGCCGTAGAACAGGACTTTGGGGCCGTTTGCGGCGTCGGGCGCAGTATCGGGCGCTACGTGGGCGACGACCATCGGGTGGCCGGGGGTGGGGCGTGTGGTGGCGGTGAAGCCGATGGTGGCGAGGTCGTCCCGGAGCCATTCGGCGGCCAGTTTGCAGTCCGCCGCGTGGCGGGGCTGGGCGGAGATGCTTGGGATTCGCAGGAGGGCGAACAGGCGGTTCAGGCTGGCGTCGAGGGTTTCATCGACGCGGGCGAGGACGGGGGTGATCTGGGTGTCGGTCATGCTTCGGGGGCCTGTCTGGAGGTGGGGTGCGGGGGCGTGCAGGCGGTGCGGATCAGGGTACGGATGGCGCGCTGGGCCGTGGCCGGGTCGTGATCGTCATGGACGGTGTTGTAGGCGGTTTCGCTGATGGATTTCCAGAGTTGGCTGTCCTGATAGAGCGTGGTGATGGCGCGGGCCATGTGGTCCGGGTCGTTCAGGCCGCCGGTGAGGCATTGCACGCCGTCCTGCCAGCCGAGCTGTGCGGCGACGTCGTCGTTCATGGCGGCCGGGAGGTGATGGGCGGCGGCGCGGAGGACTTCTCGGGGGAGGCCGGAGGTGAAGCGCGAAGGGGCGATCAGGACGCGGTGCGTGCTGTAGGCGTGGTCCAGCGTTTCGGGGGTGGCGAGGCGGACGCGGCGGTAGCGGGCGAGGGGGGAGAGATCGAATTGCGGGCTGCGATAGCCCGCGATGGTGAGGAGGACGTCCTGCGGGAGGACGGCGTCCAGCTTTGGCAGGACGGTGTGGACGAACCAGTCCAGCCCGTCATGGCTGGCGTCTCCGCCCTGATGGAGGGGGGCGGCGCAGAGGAGGTTTTTGCGGGCCTTGAAGCCTTTGGCGTCCGTGCCGGGGGGGGTGGTGAGGTCCAGGCAGGGGAGGACGGTGACGTTGTCGTATCCGGCGCTGCGGATGAGGGCGGCTTCGTCCGTATTGGCGGCGACGATGGCCTGACAGAACCAGGCTTCGCGCAGTTCGTGTTTCAGGTCCGCTTGCAGGGCGGCGTGGTCGGTCTGGCCGTGGAGGCGGCGTCTGCCGCGTTGTTCGCTGCTGGCGAGGGCGTCTATTTCCAGCACGAAGCCGGTGGTGGGGAGGGTATCGGCGTGGGCGTGGAAGGGGAACAGGCAGCGCGAGAGGGTCTGGGTGCCCATGATCCAGACGGCGTCGAAATGCTGTGGGTGATCGGCCAGGAAGCTGCCGAGCGCGGCGAGATCGCGGTTGTGGTGGATTTCGATCCGGTCTCCGAAGGCCTGGGCGAGGAGGACGGGGTCCAGCCGTTCGTGGTCCAGCGGGTGGAGCGTGACCTGGCATCCGCTTTCGGCGAGCAGGAGGGCGCGATCCCGGGCGCGGGCGTGGCGGCCGCCGAGATGGGGCAGGGGAACGCGATCGCACAGCATCAGGACGCGGGTGGCGTTGCCGGTCCGGGCGCGGGCGGCCATGCGGGGAGCGCCTGCGGGGTGGGTGCGCAGGAGGGGGGCGTAGCGGTCCCGCAGGGCGATGCGGTCGGCCTCGCGGCGTGTGGGTTTCGTGGCGGCGATGCCGGTATCGTAGGCGAGGATTGCGGGGTCGTAGAGGGTGGTGAGGCCGTTTTCGCGCAGGGCGAGGCAGAAATTGGCGAGCAGGTAGTCCCTATCCGTACAGGTAGGGTCCGGCTGGATGCGGCGAAGGTCTGCCGTTCGGGCGAAGAGGAGGCCGTTGGCGGCGGTGTCGCACAGGCGGGCGGTGCCGGTTTCGGGGGTGTTGGCGGGGAGGCCGCGCCCGATGGGTTCGAGGTTTGCGTCCCGGTAGATAATGCTGCCTGCGGAGTGGATCGTGCAATCCAGCCCGAGGATCTGCCCGGCGAGGGCGCCGATCTGCGTGCCGGGTGTGGGCTGGCGCAGGCGGGCGAGGGCGGCGTCGATGCTGCCGAGGGCGGGCTGGATGGCGGGATCGAGCAGGAGGGTGATGTCGGCCCGGGTGGCGTCCAGCCCCAGCCGGATTCGGGCGGTGTAGGGCAGGCGCTGTGCGGGGCGGATGATGTGGATGCCGCGGGCGAAGGATTCGAGGGTGCGGGTGTCGTCCGTGGAGCCGTGATCGATGATGACGAGGTCGATCGGCCCCTGGTAGCTTTCGCGCAGGGCGGCGAGGGAGGCGAGCGTCCAGAGGAAGCCGTTCTGGACGGTCATGACGACGCTGAGTGCGGGCTGGCCGCGATGGCGGAAGTCCAGCGGGGCGCGGACGAGGAGGGGGAGCAGGGTTTCGGCCCGCCTGAGGGCGAGGACGCGCTGCTGTTCCGGGGAGGGGACGTCCTGCGGGGCGGGATCGGAGGAGGCGCCGCGATAGAGCATCCAGTGGACGAAGGCGTCCGGGACGCGACCGAGGGCGATGTCGCGCAGGATGTCCGGGCGGTGGCGATAGGTGTTGAGGTCAAGCTCCGGGTTGGGGGAGCGGCCTTCCTGTGCGCCGAACTGGATGAAATGGTCGTAGCCGTTGCGGAAGCCGCCGCCCTGGACGATGGCGGCGACGTCCGGGCTGGTTTCGGCGTAGTGGGCTTCCGTGAAATGGGGGTTGGGATTGAAGGCGGTGGGGGTGTCGTTCGTCAGGTAGTGGTGCAGGGGGTTGAGGAACTGGCCGTTGGCGATTTTCCTGGCCACGCCGGGATAGGTGGCGAGGTACCATTCGGGGTCGAAATACCAGGAGGTTCTGAGCGTTCCGAAGGTGGAGAGGAACTGCTGGAACAGGCTGGCATCCAGATCGATGCCGCTGCGGGCCTGGAGGGCGGCGTCCCGGAAGACCATCGGATCGAAGAAGCGGTGGGAGAGGCGGCCTTCGCGGTCTCCAACGCTGAGGAAGTGGTCATAGCCGTTGGCGAAGCCTTCGGCGTCCAGGCTGTGGGGGGTGAGATCCTGGTTGAGGGTGAAGTAGCGTTCTTCGGAGAACAGCCAGTGGGGCATCCGGCTGCGGAGGCCGCTTTCGGCGTAATGCTGGAAGCCGGATTCGAAGATGCCGTCCTGGATGCCGCCCTGTACGTCAGGGTTGTGGGCGCGGTACCAGGGTTCGTCGAATAACTGGTTGGGGGCGTGGCCGAGGGAGGTGCCGTGGGCGTGCCAGTAGGCCAGCAGGGCGGCGTCGTCCGGCAGGGGGACGTCGTGTTGGGCGAGGGCTTCGGCGTATCGGGCGCGGTACCACGGGGCGTCGAAGATGGCCCAGGCCGGCTGGTGGCGACCGTCATGGATGGGGGAGGCGAGGAGCGATGCGGGCGCGGTGGTGGCGGTCGGGGTAGTGGCGGTCATGGCGGTATCCGGGGCTTCAGCCTTGAAAGCGGGCTTCGTGGTCGGGTCAGGCGCGGGCGCGTCTGGCCTGCCAGAGGGCCACGAAGTCCACGGGCTGGAGGTTGATCGGCGGGAAACCGGCTTCGCGCACGGCGGTGACGATGACGTTGCGCGCGGCTGGGTAGAGCATGCGCGGCGCTTCGATCAGCAGCAGGGGTTCGAGGGTTTCGGTGGTGGCGTTCTGCAGGGCGAAGACGCCTGCGTAGGCAAGGTCGCACTCATAGAGTTTCTGTGGGAGTTTCTGTGGTGCGGGCTGGCCTTCGGCTTGCGGGCCGGAGAGGCCCTGCACGCGCATGACGAGGGAGACCTCGAAATTGGGCTGATTATCCCCGAGCTGGCGGGCGTTGACGTCCAGCGTGAGGGCGATGTGGGCCTGTGGGGGGAGTTGGGCGAACACGTCCGGCGTGTTGGGGACGGACATGGCCATTGAGCGGACGTACTGGTTGCCGATCAGCAGGGTTGGCTGTGTGCCGGCCCCGGATGCAGCCTGGCCGGTTGCGCCTGAAAGTGTGTCGGCGTGGCTGTGGTCTGACATCGGCCCTCTATTGGTTCTGGTATCGTGTTGCAGAGGGTCTTGTGTCACGTCCGGTCAGTATTGGCCACCCAGTATTGGCCGCCCCAGCGCTCGTATGGTCAGCTATTGGCGCAGGATGCTGGCCTGTGCGGCGTCGTGCGGGAGGGGGGTGTGGTAATCGTTGTGGAATCGCTGTGCGAAGTCTGCGCGTTCGAGGGTTTCGCAGTAGTTCAGGTAGCGGCTGAGGGCGCGTTCGGCGCGGGCGGGATCGGTGTGCTGGCGGCGGTAGTGACGCCAGAGGATCAGGACGTTGACGGGCCATGTGTCGTAGGCGGCGCATTGCAGGCGTGCGCGGATGGCGGGGGGGAGGGCATCGTAGGCGGCCCAGTCATCCCCTTCGAAGCGATGCCAGATTTGCGTGCGTTGTGTGCCGTCGTTGTTGTTTTCGGGGGTGTTCGCGGAGGTGCTCATGCGGTGCGGCTCCATTTCGGGAAGGGGTCCGGCAGGCGGGACCATGCGGTCTGGCCGGATGTGTATTCCCGGTCTGTCAGCAGGCAGGCGTCGAGCTGGTTGCGGAGGGTAGCCTCGTCCATGTCGCAGCCGATGAAGACGAGTTCCTGGCGGCGGTCCCCGTGTTCGCCTGTGACGAGGGTTTCGATTTTGGCACGCCATTCCGGGTCTTCCGGCCAGTATTCCGGGGAGACGGCGGCGTACCAGGTTCCGGCGGCCTCGATATGGCCGATGGAGCCGGAGAGTTGCCAGCCGCCGGCCCAGTCCGGGCGGGAGGCGAGCCAGAAGAAGCCTTTGGCGCGGATGACGCCGGCGAGGTCCGATTGCAGGAAATCGTGGAAGCGTCTGGGGTGAAAGGGGCGGCGGCTGCGGAACACGAAGTTCGAGATGCCGAATTCCTCGCTTTCGGGGACGTGTTCTCCGGCGAGGGCCTGCGCCCATCCGGGGGCCTGCTGGGCGCGGGCGAAATCGAACAGGCCGGTTTGCAGCACGCGGTCGAGCGGGAGTTTGCCGTGTTGCGTGGTTTCGATCCGGGCGAAGGGGTTGAGGCTGCGGAGGATGGCTTCGAGCTGGCCGCGTTCGGTCTGTGTGACGAGATCGGCCTTGTTGATGAGGATGACGTCCGCGAATTCGACCTGTTCGATCAGGAGGTCCACCAGCATGCGTTTGTCGTCCTCCCCTGCGGTTTCGCCGCGTCTGGCGAGGGAGTCGGTCGAGGCGTAGTCTTTCAGGAAGGTGCGGGCATCGATGACGGTGACCATGGTGTCGAGCCGGGCGATATCGTTTAGCGAGGTGCCTTCTTCGGTTCGGAAATCGAAGGTGGCAGCGACGGGCATGGGTTCGCTGATGCCGGTGCTTTCGATGACGAGGGCGTCGAACCGGCCTTCGTGGGCGAGGCGGGTGACTTCGAGCATGAGGTCTTCGCGCAGGGTGCAGCAGATGCAGCCGTTGCTCATCTCGACGAGTTTTTCCTCCGTTCGGGAGAGGTTGCCGCCTTGGGCGACGGTGGTGCCGTCTATGTTGACCTCGCTCATGTCGTTCACGATGACGGCGACGCGTTTGCCTTCGCGGTTGGCGAGGATGTGGTTGAGGAGGGTGGTTTTTCCGGCGCCGAGGAAGCCGGACAGGACGGTCACGGGGAGGCGGGGTTGCATGGTGGTCAATCCTTTTCGGAGGGATCTGGTTCAATGGTGAGGGAGAGGGTTGGGGTGGGTGTCGATGGGGTGAAGTGGAAGGGGTGGGGGCCGCGTGTTATGGCGACGGTGAAGGGGGGCTGGACGGCGTGGAGGCGCGTGCCGAGGTGCCAGAGGCCGGTGCCTGCGTAGTGGCAGGAGAGGCGCAGGATTTCGGGGGGGTCTTTTTCGGGGGTGGCGTTGGTTCGGAAGGTGCATCGGGTGCGGGTTTCGAAGGCGAGGGCGCGGGTGAGGTCGTTCAGCCAGGCGATGTCTTCCCGGAGCCATGTGGGGGCGGGGATGGTGAGGAGGTCCGGGATGTGTTCGGTGAAGGGGGCGTGGTTCAGGAGGGGGGTGAGGTGGGTGGCGTCCAGCATGGGGCGGGACCAGAGGACGAGGCCGATATGGGGCTGGAGGATTTCGAACATAACTTCTGCCGCGGCGCTGGAGACGGTGCGTACGGGGAGGGGGTTCGCGTCCGTCTCGGGGGCGAAGCTTTCGAGCCTGAAGGGGATGGGGGGCGGCAAGGTGGCTGAACGTGTGTCCTGGCTCATGGGGCATGTTTATAATGTTATAACATAACATTCAATAGGGTTGGGTTCTGTCGGCGGGCGGGATAGGTAGGAGGGATTGTTGTCGGAGGGTGTCGTGATGGATGACTGTTTCTTGTGGGTGTGCTGGCGGGATGGCGAGGAGGACTCGTTTCCGGCTTCGGCGCTGGTGGAGGCGTTGAAGGCGGTGCCGGGTATGGCGTTCGAGGAGCATCGGGATGACGGGGCGGTGGAGATCAGCCTGACGGGTCAGGGAGGGGGTGTGGATGGGTTTTCGTTCGAGGAGATGGAGGGGCGGATCTCCAGCTTTTCCTATGATCGGCCGATGGGGCATCCGGATGTTCTGGCGTGTCTGTTCGGGTTGATGCGCGCGTTGAGGCTGGTGGTGATCGATCCGCAGGCCGACCCGGAGCGGGAGGCGATGCTGGGGATTGCGGATGCGCGGCGGGAACTGGATGTGCCGGACGCCATTCTGGAGGCCGTGGATGGGCGGTGTGAGATGATTGCGGATGCCGAGGGGTTGCGGGCGTTTCTGTTTGGGTGAAAGGGGGTGGCGCACCCTTTCTGGAGGGGTGCGCCGGGTTGAGGGGATTAGAAGTCGCTGCTGATGGTGGCTATGGCGGCGAAGGGGGAGGCGATGGTGTAGGTGGGCGCTGTGCCGTTGACGGTTTTTCCGAAAATGCCGCGTGTGGCCTGGGCGTTCGGTTGCACGCCGTTGACCCAGTTCAGATAGTTGTTGTTCGAGATGTTCTGAAGGTTCAGGCGCACGGACGGGCTTTTGAAGATACCGAATTTCGGGAAGCGATAGCCGAGGCCGATATTCATGCGGACGTAGCCCGGGATGCGTTGGTCGTTCATGAAGGTGGCGTATTGCGGGCCGACATATTTCAGGTTGAAGTTCGCGAAGCGTGAGCCGTCGTCGTAATCCAGGCCGAAGCCGACCTGCCATTTCGGGGCCTGCGGGGCGGCTTTGCCTTTGGTGGGCAGGTAGTCCGTGGTGGCTCCGGAGCCTGCGGGGAGGTTGCTGTCCGTGATGGCGCGGAGGTATTCGCCGGAGATGTAGGGGCGGATGTGGTGGAAGGGGCGGGTTCCGAATTCGGCATCGACGCCGTTGGAGTGCATGCCGCCGCCGTTGATGTTGGTGGTGTAGAAGGCGCCGGTGTTCGGGTCCGTCAGGGACTGGGTGTAGAGGCGGTTGGTGAAGTTATAGTGGAAATAGGTGAGTGAGGACATGAACATGTCGTCCTCATATCGCCAGCCGGCCTCTTCGGAGATCGAGATTTCCGGGCGCTGGTTAGGGTTGGCGAGGGTGGAGTAGAGGCCGGTTTTCTGGGTGTAGGAGCCTGAATCGTAGAGGGCGTAGTTCTGGGGGGTTCGGAAGTTTGTGGCGACCGAGACGAAGATCTGGTTGTGGCGGTCGATCTTGTAACGCACGTCCGCCGTGGGGAGGGCTTCGCTGTAGTTGGTGGTGACGTATTTGCTGGAGACGTTCGGCAGATAGTTGGTGCCCTGGCGTTTGACGATGGAGTATTTCAGGCCTGCGTCGATTGTGAGTTTGCCGTGGAACAGGGACAGGGTATCGCCGATGAAGGGGGTATGGACCTGGGTTTGCGTCAGGGTATCGCGGTATTGTGCGGTGACGCCGTTGCTGAGGACAACGTTGTTGCTGTCTCCCCATTGGTTGAGGGGGGTGCCGTCTGAACCGACGAGGCTGTAGGGGGCGGTCTGGCGCTGTTTTGAGTATTCGAACCAGTATCCGATCATCAGGCGGTTGGGGCCGTTGGTGAGGGTAAACTTGGTGACGGCGCCGGGGCGGTAGGTCTGGGTGAGGGAGGGGTTATAGAGGAGCTGGTTGCCGCTGTTGATGCCGCCGACGCTGCCGGTGAGGGTTTGTTTGCCGTAAGTGAACTGGGACAGGTTGGTGTTGAATGCACCACCGCCGTTGCCGTAACCGTACCAGAAATAGGGGGTTTCGCTGAGGGTCAGGTGATCCGCCAGGGTGAAGGTGGAGGGCATCGAGGAGTAGATGTTGAGGAAGGGGTTGGGACGGAGTTTGTAGTAGTTGCTGTCGCCCTTGTAGAAATGCTGGTCATAGACGGTGTTGGCGGGTTGTCCTTTGGCGAGACCGCTGCCGCCGACGGGATTTTCGAAGCCGTTGCCCCATGTGTCGTAGCTGGCTTTGGTGACGGTGGGGTAGGCGTTGTTTTGCAGGGAATTGCCGACGACAATGAATGAGACGCGGTTGTCCTGGCCCCAGTCATTCACGATTTTCATTTCGCCGTGCTTCTTGTTTTCCCAGCCGCGGCCGCGCCAATGGTCCTGACGGCCTTGCGAGTAGGAGAAGTAGGCGCGCAGGTTGGTGTTGCCGATCAGGCCGGTATCGAAGCGTGCGAAGCCGCGCGTGGCATTGAAGGAGCCGTAGGTCATGTCCACCTGACCGCCCATGCGCATTTTCGGGTCGATCATGTACATGTCCACGACGCCGCCGGAGGAACTGATATGGGGGCTGTCCAGATCGGCGGAGCCCTGGGCGAGGCGGATGGTTTGCAGGTTTTCGGCGTCCACGATTTCCTGCGGATAGACCGCGAAGTTTCCGATATCGTTGATCGGGAAGCCTTCGAGGGTGAAGCCCATCTGGGATTCCGTCAGGCCGCGCACCGAGATGTGGCCGCCGGTGTAGCCCAGCGGATCGGTATCGGAGACGTTGGCGCCGGGCAGCAGGGCGATGAGCTGCATCGGGTTTTCGGCCGGGTTTTGTTTGGCGATGAAATCTCGCCCGACGGCGGAAACGGATTTCGCGGCGTCCTGATGCTGGATGAGGCCGCCGCCGAATGCGCGGCCGGTGACGCCGTCTCCGTAGGAATGGCCGATGACCTGCACCTTTTCGTCCGTGGGGGCGGTGGCGCCGAGCATGGAGGGGGCGGTGCTGTCCGCCGGTGCTGTTTTCGGGGGGGTGGGGCGGGCGTGTGCGGTGGAAACGAAGGCGGCGGCGAGGGCTGTAGTGGCGAGGAGACGGCGGGCGTAGGGGAGGGTATTCATGGGGCGGTCTGTCATCCGTTCCGAGATGGCGGCAGTGTTGCGGAGCGTTACTGCGCGTTTCGGAGTGCTGCTTATTCGGAACTGTATGACAGTAGTGTGAAATGATGCTTCTGGATTTTGGAGGCGTTTGGTTTGTGGGAAATGCGCAACGGTTTGTGGCGTTTTGCGTCTGACTGTTTTTGTGTCGAATTATTTTTGATTTGAAATATATGAATCAATATTTCAGTTTGATGAGCAGGATTGCCCGCGCGGTGATTGGCGCGCGGGCTTTTGAAGAGGTCAGGCCGGGTTTTTGACGGTGGCGATGAGGGTTTCGACGATTTCCGGGTTGGCGAGGGTGGAGAGGTCTCCGAGGGTTTCGGTGTCGTGCGTGGCGATTTTGCGCAGCAGGCGGCGGACGATCTTGCCGGAGCGGGTTTTGGGCAGGTCCGGGACGATGTGGACCTGTTCCGGGACGGCGTAGCGGCCGATGCGGGCGGCGATGGCCTTTGTGGCGTGGGCGGCGAGATCGGGGTGTATCGGGTCTTTCGGGACGGCGTAGATGACGATGGCCTGGCCCTTGAGATCGTGCGGGATGCCGATGGCGGCGGCGTCCGCGAAGAGGTTCGTTGTGGCGAGGGCGTCTTCCAGTTCCGCAGAGCCGATGCGATGGCCGGAGACGTTGATGACGTCGTCCACGCGGCCGGTGATCCAGTAATCGCCGTCTGCGTCGCGCCGGGCGCCGTCTCCGGTGTAATAGGTGCCAGGGTGGGGGGTGAAGTAGGTGGTTTCGAACAGGTCCTGCGCGCCGAGGATGCCGAGGGTCTGGCCGGGCCAGGAGGTTTTGATGCAGAGATGGCCTTCGCCGGGGCCTTCGACGGGTGTACCGTCCGGGCCGAGGAGGATGGGCTGGATGCCGGGGAGGGGCTGCATGGCGGCGCCGGGTTTCATCGGGACTGCGCCGGGGAGGGGGGCGATCATGATGCCGCCGGTTTCGGTTTGCCACCATGTATCGACGACGGCGCAGCGGGACTGGCCGATGTTTTCATAAAACCATGTCCAGGCTTCGGCGCTGATGGGTTCGCCGACGCTGCCGAGGATTCGCAGGCTGCTGAGATCGTGCTGTTTCGGGACGTCGGTGCCTTCGCGGGCGACGGCGCGGATGGCGGTGGGGGAGGTGTAGAAGGTTGTGACCTTGTGCTGGGCGATGACCTCCCACCAGCGGCCGGGGATGGGATGTGAGGGCATGCCTTCGAACATGAGGATGGTGCCGCCATTGGCGAGGGGGCCGTAGGTGACGTAGCTATGGCCGGTGATCCAGCCGATATCGGCGGTGCACCAGAAGATGTCGTTTTCCTGGTGGTCGAAGGCGAGGGCGTGGGTGTAGGCGGCCCAGAGAAGGTATCCGCCGGTGGAGTGGATGATGCCCTTGGGTTTGCCAGTGCTGCCGGAGGTGTAGAGCAGGAACAGGTGGTCCGTCGCGTTCATGATCGCGGGTTCGCAAGTGGGGCTGGCGGCGTTCATGAGGGGGGTGAGGCGGTGGTCCCGGCCCGGTTGCATCGGCACGTCCGCGCCGGTGACGGTGGTGACGAGGACGGTTTCGACGGTGGTGTTGCGGGCGAGGGCGGTGTCCATCGTGGTTTTGAGGGGGATGGTCTTGGCGCCTCGGCGGCCCTGATCGGCGGTGATGACGAGTTTGGTGGCGCTGTCCTGCAGGCGGTCCGAGATGGCGTCGGCGGAGAGGCCGCCGAACAGGACGATGTGTGTGGCGCCGATGCGGGCGCAGGCGAGCATGGCGATGACGCCTTCGGCCACGGCGGGGAGGTGGATGGCGACGCGGTCTCCGCGTTCGATGCCGTGGTTTCGCAGGACATTGGCAAGGAGGCAGGTCTGGTCGTGCAGGTCCTGATAGGTGAGGCGGAGGGTGTGGGTGGGGTCTTCGCCCTGCCAGATGAGGGCGGTCTGGTGGGCGCGGGTGGGGAGGTGGCGGTCGATGCAGTTGGCGCTGGCGTTGAGGGTGCCGTCCGTGAACCATTTGACGCTGGGGTGGGGGCTGAACGTGGTTTCGGAGGCTTTGGTGGGGGGGGTGGCCCAGGTGAGGCGTTGGGCCTGTTCGAGCCAGAAGTGGTCAGGGTTTTGGGCGGCCTTTTCGTGCATGGCGTCGAAGCGGGCGCGGTCCAGGCCGGCTTTGGGGGTGGGGATGGTCTGGACGCTTGTGGACACGGATGGGCCTCTCCTTGGGGTGGAGAAAGGGTTGTATCGGGTTGTGGAGGGGGATGCACCTGTTGTTATGGGGTTGTAGGCGGTTGCCAATTTCGATGGTGTAATGGATAGTGGAGGCGATGATTTCGATGGGTTTTTGTGATGTTTATACTTTTGCTGATGATAATCGCGGTCGGGTTTTATCTGGTTGCCATGTATAATGGGTTAAGGACGCGTTCGGAGGGTGTGAAGCGCGGCAATTCGGATCTGGCGGGTGTGATGCGCAAGCGCGTGACGCTGGTCAATCAGCTTGTGGATATCTGCAAGGGGTATGGGGAGCATGAGAAGCTGACGCACATCACCGTTTCGGAGAGCGCGAGCGGGCTGGTGGAGAATATGTCCGCCGCGCGGGCGACGAACACTGTGATTGACCGTGTGACGGCTCTGGCGGCGAATTTTCCCGATCTGAAGGCCAATGGGACGTATGAGAAGCTCATGGATCAGCTTCAGGTGATCGAGACCGAGATTCAGGGGCGCCGGGAGGTCTATAACCGGGAGGTGGAGAGCTACAACACGCAGCGGGCGAAGTTTCCGGCGGTGTTTTTCTCTGAAAAGCTGGGCTTTCCGGAAGCGCCGTATTTTCAGACGGATGCCGAGGGGCTGGAGACGCCGATCGTGTTCCGGACGGATGACGGGGCTTTGCTGCGTGAGACGATGAAGCGGCTGGGGGACAATGCGACGACGCGGGGTGCGGCGCTGGCGCGCAAGGCTGGCGCGCATATCGACCAGATACGGGAGGAGCGGAAGCGGCAGGTGGAGGGTGGTTCCGGGGCGACGGGCGTGTCCACGGCTCTTCCGGAGGAGGGTGGTTCGTTGCGGGAGTGACTGTGGCGGGTCTGTTCAGGGGAGGGTGGTGAGAAGGGGAGCTGCGAAGAGGAGGGTGGGGATGAGGGCGAGGCGGCCCCGCCCGGTGAGGGAGAGGATCGGGAGGGCGATGAGTGTGATGGCGGCGATGCAGATCAGCGCGATGGTGGTGGTTTGGGAGAGGGGCTGGGGTGTGGGGATGAGTGTGTAGATCGGGATCAGGGCCATCGGGTTGAGGATGGCGATGGTGAGTATGCAGAGGGAGAGGGCGCAGGTGGCGGCGATGCGGTCTGCTTTCGTGGTGGGTTTGTGGCCGGTCACGCCTGCTGGTTTTCTATGAGGGAGCGGCGGATTTCGCGGCCTCTGGCGATGGTCGTGACGATGGTGGCGTCGTCTCCGTTGCGGATGGCGGTGGCCATTGTCTGGGCGTCGTTCGTGAAGCGGTCCAGCATGTCGAGCAGGGCTTCACGGTTGTGGAGGAAGATGTCGCGCCACATGGTGGGGTCCGAGGCGGCGATTCGGGTGAAGTCCCGGAAGCCGGAGGCTGCGAAGTCCAGCACTTCGGAGCGGGTTTCGTCGGCCAGGGTGTCGGCGGTGTTGCAGATGGTGAAGGCGAGCAGGTGGGGCAGGTGGCTGACGATGGCGCAGACCTTGTCGTGATGGGTGGCGTCCATCACGCGGACGCGGGCGCCTAGTTTTTCCCAGAGAGTGGTGATTTTCGACAGGGTGGCGTCCGGCGTGTTGGGGCGGGGGGTGACGAGGCACCAGCGGGTTTCGAACAGGCTGGGGAAGCCGGCGTCCGGGCCGGAATATTCGGTGCCGGCCATCGGGTGTGTGGGGATGTAGGGGATGTCTGGCGGGAGGAAGGCGTCCAGTTCCGCGAGGACGGACATCTTGACGGAGCCGACATCGGTGAGGATGGCGCCGGGTTTGAGGTGGGGGAGGACCGTGCGTGCGACCCCTGCGATGGCGCCGACGGGGACGCAGAGCATGACGCAATCCGCGTTCGCGACGGCTTCGGCGGTGGTGTCGGCCACGGTATCGGCGATGGCGAGAGTGCGGACGCGGGTGCGGACGTCCGGGTTGATGTCGGTGACGGTGAGGTGTGTGGCGATGCTGCGGTCCAGCATGGCGCGACGCAGGACGGAGGAGCCGATCAGGCCGGGGCCGATGATGCAGAGGTTCTTGAAGAGGGGGGCGGTCATGGGGCGGGCCGGGAGGTCTGGCTTTCGGGGTAGGTCTGGGTGTGTGGGCGGGGTTTCCGGCGACGGAGGCCGAGGGCTTCGAAACCCTGCCATGCGACGAGTATGGGGATGCCGAGGGAGAGGTCGCGGGCGCGGCGGAGGAGGGAGAGACCGAGAGAGATTTTGGGGTCGATCCCGAAGATCATGCCGAGGGCGACGTATCCGACTTCCTGCACGCCGAGGCTGGAGGGGACGAGGAAGGAGGCGGACATGATGCCGCATTCCACGCCTTCGATGGCGATGGCGCCTGCGAAGGGGAGGTGTGCGCCGAGCAGGCGGTAGCAGAGCCATGCCATGAAGGCGCTGCCGATCCAGCAGAGCAGGTGCGCGGTGGCGCCGAGTGCGATGCGTGCGGGGCGGCTCCAGAGGGCGTCCATGTGTTCCTGGAACACGTCCATGTTGTCGATGAGGGAGTCGCGCCATTCCTGGGCGATGTGTTTGCCGAGGAATTGCGAGAGTTTGCGGATGGTGGCGCCCCCGCGTTGCTGGGTCCAGATGAATCCCGTGACGCCGAGGGCGAGCAGGACCATGCCGCCGAGGACGGGCCAGACGAAGCGGCTGGCGCCTTCGTGGCCGATCAGGAAGACGAGGGCGAGGAGGACGAAGACGATCTGGCCGAGGAGTTCGGTGGTGATGTCCACGATGTTGGCGGAGACGGCTTCGGGCCAGGGGACCTGTGGATGTCTGCTGCTTTCCTTGCCGCCGGTTTCCTTGCCGACGGTGGCGCGGATGCCGAAGACGATGCCGCCGAGCTGTGAGAAGGGGAGGCAGGAGCCTGCGGCGTCCCGCACGGCGCGGGCGACGATCAGGCGGGGGAGGGCGAGGTTGGGGCAGGCGGCGCGCCATGCGGTGCCGAGCCCGGCATCGATGGTGAGCTGGACGGCGAGCATGAGGGCGAATCCGCCGAGCCCGACGTGACGCACTGTTTCGATGACGGGGCCGACGCCTTCCCAGGCGGTGAGTCCGGTGATGATGAGCAGGCCGAGGAGTGTCAGAATCAGGGTCAGGGTTTTCAAAACGCGGTTCGCTATCCGTCTGGGTTGCCCGGCATTACACCAGGGCGGCGGGTTTTCAAACCTTGCCGCTTGCGTGGGGGCCGTGTGCTGGCGGCATGCGGGGGTGGTTTCCGTATCGGATGTGAAGGATTATGTTGCCGCGTCTTTTGAAGGAGGTTCGCGGGGCTCATGGCTGATTACACGCTTGTTACCGGTGCGACGGGGTTCGTGGGGTCTGCCGTGGCCAGGGTTTTGCGGGAGCGGGGGCATCGGCTTCGTCTGGTGACGCGTGCGGGGTCTGACCGGACCAATCTGGAGGGGTTGCAGGCGGAGATCGTGACGGCGGACCTGTCCCGGCCGGAGACGCTGGCGGGGGTGATGGAGGATTGCCGCTATGTGTTTCATGTGGCGGCGGATTATCGGCTGTGGGTGCCGGACCCGGTGCCGATGATGACGGCGAATGTGGAGGGGACGCGGCGTTTGATGCTGGCGGCGCAGGGGGCCGGGGTGGAGCGGATCGTATATTGTTCGTCCGTGGCGGCGCTGGGGCTGAATCATGACGGGACGCCGGCGACGGAGACGACGCCGATCGAGGAGCATGATGTGGTGGGGGTTTACAAGCGGTCCAAGTATCGGGCGGAGCAGGAGGTTTTGCGGCTGGTTCGGGAGAAGGGACTTCCGGCGGTGATCGTCAATCCGTCCACGCCGATCGGGCCGCGCGATATCAAGCCGACGCCGACGGGGCAGATGATCGTGGATTGTGCTTCGGGGCGGATGCCGGCCTATGTCGATACCGGGTTGAATATCGTGCATGTGGATGACGTGGCGGAGGGTCATGCGCTGGCGCTGGAGCGTGGGCGGATCGGGGAGAAATATATTCTGGGGGGGGAGAATTATTCGCTGGGGGATCTGTTTGCGCTGGTGAGCGAGATTGCGTGTGTGAAGCCGCCGCGCATTCGGCTTTCGCAGAACCTGCTGTGGCCGGTGGCGGTGGTTTCGGAGTGGTTGGCGAACGGGTTCGGGATCGAGCCGCGCGTGACGCGGGAGATGCTGGCGATGTCCCGCAAGCAGATGTTCTTTTCGTCCCTGAAGGCGCAGACGGAGCTGGGCTATGCGCCGCGGCCGGCGCGTGAGGCGGTGGTGGATGCGGTGGCGTGGTTTCGGGCGCATGGGATGATCCAGTCGTGAGAGTTTCGGTTCGGGGGCTTGTGGCCGGGGTTTCGCTGCTGGCGTGGGGCAAGCTGTTGTTCGGGCATGGGAAGTTCTGGCAGGGGGGGCCGATTCTGCGGCCTGCGGCGTTGCGGATGACGCGGTGGCCGGATGTGGTGGTGGTGGTGCCGGCGCGGGATGAGGCGGAGTCGATCGAGGGGGCGTTACGGTCCTTGCTGATGCAGGATTATGCGGGGCGGCTGCATGTGGTGCTGGTGGATGATGGCAGCACGGACGGGACGGGGGATCTGGCGCGCGGGGTGGCCGATCCGTTCGGGCGTTTGACGGTGGTGACGGGAGAGGCGCGGCCCGAGGGGTGGAGCGGCAAGTTGTGGGCGGTGCATCAGGGGACGGTGCGGGCGCGGGCGCATATGGATGCGGACGGGTATGTTCTGCTGACGGATGCGGACATCGTTCATGCGCCGCTGCATGTGGCGACGCTGGTGGAGAAGGCGCGCGAGGACGGGCTGGATATGGTGTCCGAGATGGTGGCGCTGAATTGCGAGAGTGCGGCGGAGCGGCATCTGGTGCCGGCGTTCGTGTTCTTTTTCGCGATGCTGTATCCGTTCGCGCGGGTGGCGGATGCGCGATCCAGGGTGGCGGGCGCGGCTGGAGGGACGATTTTGCTGCGGCGTGAGGCGCTGGAGCGGATCGGGGGGATCGCGGCGTTGAAGGGGGCGTTGATCGATGATTGTACGCTGGCGGCGCATGTGAAGCGGAGCGGGGGGCGGCTGTATCTGGGGCATAGTGCGCTGGCGTGGTCGATCCGGCCTTATCCGGGGCCTGCGGATATCTGGAAGATGGTGGCGCGGACGGCGTATGTGCAGTTGCGGTATTCGCCTCTGATGCTGGTTCTGACGGTTCTGGGGATGGGGCTGGTGTGGATTGCGCCGGCGGTGCTGACGCTGACGGGACGTGGGTGGGTGCGTCGGATGGCGGGGGTGGCGTGGGGGATGTCCATGCTGTCCTATGTGCCGACGTTGCGGCGGTTTGGGCTGGGGTTCTGGCGGGTTCTGCCGTTGCCTTTGGTGGCGGGGTTTTATCTGGCGGCGACGATTGGGTCGGCGGTGGATCATCATCGGGGGCGTGGGGTTCGGTGGAAGGAGCGCGCTTATGTGGAGCGCGATGACATGGGGATGGCGGCATGAGCGAGGATGTTTGGGGTGCGGCGGATGTGACGTCGGCCAAGGGGGCGAAGGACGAGAACTTCCCGGTCGGGACATTGCTGGTTTCGCGGGCGATGCGGCCTGCGATCATGGCGTATTATGATTTCGCGCGTGTCGTGGATGACATGGTGGACAATACCGATTTGTCTGCCGGGGCGAAGATTGCGCGGTTGACGGCGATGGCGGAGGTGGTGCGTGGGGAGCGTGTGGCGCCGGCGCGGGCGGACGCGCAGACGGCGGTGCGGGTTCGGGAGCATCTGTTGCGGACCGGGGTTCCGTTGGAAGTGGCGACGGATCTGACGGTGGCGTTCGTGCAGGATGCGCGGAAGAACCGGTATGAGAGCCTTGAGGAGTTGATCGGGTATTGCCGGTATTCCGCCAATCCTGTGGGGCATTTCCTGCTGAAGCTGCATGGGGAGGCGGATGAGACGCTGGGGCCTTCGGATGCGTTGTGCACGGCGTTGCAGATTATCAATCATCTTCAGGATGTCTCTGACGATTTGCGAATTCTGGACCGGTGTTATGTGCCTTTGCCGTGGCTGGCGGAGGAGGGAGTTGGGGTGAGTGATCTGCTTCTGGTGCGGAGCAAGCCGGGGGTTCGACGGGTGTTCGACCGGTTGCTGGATGAGGTGGACCGGCTGAACCGGGAGGCGCGGCGGTTGCCGGGGCTGATCCGGGATCGGCGGATGCGGCTTTATGCGGCGGTGATCGTGGCGTTGTCGGGACGGCTGGCGGCGCGGTTGCGGCGGGAAGACCCGGTGGCGGGGCGGGTTTCGGTGAGCCGTGGGGATGCGGCGGCGGCTTTGTTATGGGGGATGCGCCATCTGTGAGGCAGCTTTTTGTGATTCGTGACGTTGCGGGAAGAGGGCTGGGGCTTTTGTGGCTCTGGTGATTTCTCTGGAGGACTGACGATGACGCGAATTGCTGTTCTGGCGGCTGATGGCACGGAAGAAATCGAGCTGACGTCTCCTGTTGCGGCCTTGCGGGAGGCGGGGGCCGAGATCACGGTGGTTTCGTTGAAGCCGGGTGAGTTTCAGGCGGTGCACGGTGATATTTTTCCGTCCCGGAAGCTGATGGCGGATGTTTCCGTGCAGGATGTGGGGGTGGAGGCATTCGACGCGCTTTTGCTGCCGGGAGGGACGGCATCTCCGGACAAGTTGCGGTCTGACGCGGGGGCTGTGGCGTTTGTGAAGGGGTTTGTGACGGCAGGGAAGCCGATTGCTGCGATCTGCCATGGGGCGCAGACATTGATCGAGACGGGGGGATTGAAGGGGCGGACGATGACGTCATGGCCCGCGATTCAGATGGATCTGAAAAATGCCGGCGCGAAATGGGTGGATGAGGAGGTGGTGATTGACGGGCAGTTTCTGTTCTCGCGCTGCCCGGATGATCTGCCGGCGTTCAACAAGGCGATCGTAACGCATTTTCAGGTGCGGACATGAGAGTTTTGTGTGTGCTGGGGTGTTTGGTGGTATTGGCGGCATGTGCGCGCCAGAGGCCGCAGCGGGTTGGTGGGGACCGGGATGCGCATGGGTGCATCGGGTCTGCCGGGTATGTGTGGGATGCGGTGGCTGGGCGGTGCGTGCGGCCCTGGGAGAAATAGGGGTATGAGGCAGGGTTTGTCCCTGCCTCACGGGGTTTTCAGGGTTCGAGGGAGGCTTCTTCCATGAAGCCGAGGGTGCCTGGGGTGGAGCCGAGTTTCCAGAGCAGGTGGGTGACGGCCATGACGGCGGGGCCGACGAAGAGGCCGATCAGGCCCCAGCTTTCGAGGCCGCCGAGGATGCCGAGCAGCACCCAGACGAAGGGGAGCTTGGTGGAGCCACCGATCAGGACGGGACGGATGAAGTGGTCCGCGATGAACAGGACCAGCGCGCCGAAGATGCCGACGGCGATGGCGGCGGTGGTGGCGCCCTTGGCAAGGATCAGCAGGACGGCGAGGGCGACGGCGAGGCTGCCGACCATGGGGATCATGCAGAAGATGGCGGTCATGATGCCGAGCAGCAGGGGCTGGGGGGCGCCTGCGATGACGTAGGACACGCTGATGAGGGCGCCTTCGCCGAGGCCGACCAGCACGAGACCGGCCATGGAGCCGCGTACGGAGCCGACGATCTGCCGGGCGACGCTTTCGCCGCGTGGGCCGAAGAGGCGGTGGGAGAGGGTGAGGCAGCGCACGACGAGGGTTTCGCCGCTGTGAAGCAGGAAGAACAGGATCAGGAGGGAGAAGCAGAACAGGACGGTGCCGTTGGCCATGTCGTGCCCGATGACGTGGGCCGCGCCGAGGCCGCGCTGGGCGCCGAGCTTGTGCATGAGCTGGTTTTCGGCCTGCGGGTTGGACAGGTTGTGCTGCCACCAGTTGGTGATCTGGGCCTGTCCGGCGGGGAGTTGGTTGAGCCAGGCGGGGGGTGGGAGGCCATCGTGCTGGGCGTCGTTGATCCAGTGCAGGGTGTTCTGGGCTTCCGATGCGGCTTCGACGCCGATGGCGCCGATGGGGATCAGGAAGATCAGGGCGATGGCTGTGACGATGCCCAGCGGGATGAGGGTTTTGGCGTGTTTGCCTTGCCAGCGGCGGTGCAGCCAGGACTGAAGGGGCCAGCAGACGATGGCGAGGATGATGCCCCAGACGAGGGCTTCACGGAAGCGACCGAGGGTGAAGATGGCGAGGATGATGAAGGTGAGGGCCAGGGCGCCCTGCATCCATTTCTGGAAAGTGCCGCCGAAATGATGTTGGGGGTTTCTGGGCTGGTCTGAGAGTTCGGCGGAGGAGGTACTGGTCATTCCGTGTCCGTTTTCAGGGTGAGTGTGTTGATGGGGCGACAACGTCTCACGTGGGGGAATGTTCGGTTCCTGGGTTTGGCAGGGGGGTGGAGGGGTTCTTTTTTGTAGAAAAGAACCAAAAAACTTTTACTGTTGTGGAGGTTTTCAGCTTTGCTTTTTTCTGTTGCGTAGCAGGAGCGTCAGGATTGTGAGGATGACGATGACGGCGGCTGTGCCGAGTGCGGGGGCGATGTAGGGACCGATCTGGGCGAGGACGGGTTTGGGGCCGCCCTTGCGGATATTGTCCACGTCCTGCGCGGTGACTGTGGCGGCGCTGTTGCCGAACCGGGTCAGGACGTAGTTCGAGACGGCGGCGATCTGGGCGTCCGACAGGTGTTCGACGTAGGAGTCCTTGCCGAAGCCGGGCATGTAGTAGTGCTTGCTGCCGATGGTGCGATTGACGCCTTCGAGGATGGTGGCGACCAGATTGTAGGGCGTGTCGGCGCCGGTGGCGGTGTTGTGGAAAAGCTGCGGGTAGTAGCCGTCTTTGCTGCCGCGTCCGGTGGGCTGATGGCAGGAGGCGCAGGCGCCGTCATAGAGGGTGGCGCCGTCCCGTGCGTGGGGGAGGGCGCCGCGCAGGGTGGCGTCTGCATCCGAGGGTTTGCCGTAGGTATCGCGCGGTTGGGACTGGTTACGCTGGACGGCGGTGTCGTCCGCGATGGGTTTTGTCTGTTTGATGTAGGCGACGATGGCGTGGATGTCGTCATCCGTCAGATACTGGAAGCTGTGTTCGATGGCTTCGGCCATGGGGCCGGCGGCCTGTGCCTTGCCGGGGATGTCTCCGGTCTTGAGGTATCGGGTGAGGTCCTGATCGCTCCAGTTGCCGATTCCGGCGCGTGGGTCCGGGGTGATGTTGGGGGCGAACCAGGAGGCGAGGGCGGCGCCGGCGAGGGGTTTGTCGGCGATTTCAGCCATCATGAAGTTGCGGGGGGAATGGCAGGTATCGCAATGGCCCAGGGCCAGGGAGAGGTATTCGCCGCGATTGACGGGATCGGGTTTTGTGCAGTCCGGTGTGAAGGGTTTGGCGGTGAGGTAGAGCGCGTTCCAGACGATCATGGAGGCGCGGATGTTGAAGGGGAAGGGCAGGCTGGTTTTGGGGCCGGGAACGTCCACCGGGGCGACGCCGTGCTGGAAATAGGCGTAGAGATCCGCGATGTCCGTATCCGTCAGGCGGACGTAGGAGGTGTAGGGCATGGCGGGGTAGAGATGGGCGCCGTCGCCCCGGATGCCCTGCCGCAGGACGCGGGTGAACTGGGCGAGGCTGTAGGTGCCGATGCCGTATCGTTTCGAGGGGGTGATGTTGGTGGAGTAGATCGAGCCGAGGGGGGAGGCTATGCCATAGCCGCCAGCATAGGGTTTGCCGCCGGTGGGGGCGGTGTGGCAGGCGGCGCAGTCGGCGGCGGTGGCGAGGTATTGGCCGCGTTTGATGGCGTTGTCGTTGGATTGGGCGTGTGCGGCGAGGGGGGTGAGGGCGAGTGTGAGAGCGGCGAGGCGCGCGGCGAGGGCGTTCATACCTGACCGGCCTTGAAGGCGGCTTCGATGGAGTCTGCCGCGCGGAGGCCCAGCGCGGCCATGCTGAGGGTGGTGTTCACGACGCTGGCGGAGGGCATGGTGGCGCCGCCGGGGAGCCAGAGGTTGATGTGGTCGTGGGTGCGGCAGTCGCCGTTGGTGACGGAGTCTTTGGGATTGTTTCCCATGATGGCGCCGCCCATGATGTGGTTGTTGGCGTTGTAGTCCGTCGTGATGCGGAGTTCGGTGCCGCCGAGGAGGCCGGAGATCTGCTTGACCTGATCGTGGACGGCCTGCGTGCCGCGGCGGACGTAGTCGCCGACGTCGTAATGGATGTCGGGGGCGGCGAGGCCGAGGGGATCTTTGCGGGTGGGGCTGAGGGTGAGGCGGTTATTGGGGTCCGGCAGGGGTTCGAGGCTGACGGAGAGATCGACCCCGCAGGCGGCGCGGCGGCGAATTTCGTCGTCCAGTTCCTTGCCGACGAGGCCAAGGGCGAGGGCCTGTTCCGTGGCGGGGGCGACGCGGCTGATATTGTTGAGGATCATTTTGTTGGCGGAATATTGTGACCGGAAATCGCCGGTTCTGGCACCCACGATGCAACTGCTCTGGGCGGGGCCGCGACCGAACCAGAGGGGTTCGTTGGCGAGGAAGGTGGCGTGGACGCCGGAATGGTCCATCATGTTGCGGCCGACCTGATCGGAGGAATTGGCGATGCCGTGGGGGTTGCGTTCGTTGGCGGCGAGCAGCATCAGGCGGGGGGTTTCGATGCCGTTGCAGGCGGCGACGACGACGCGGGCGGTGGCCTTGTGGGATTTGCGTTCGGCGTCGTACCAGTGGACGGCGGTGATGCGGTTGTGTTCGTCCGTATCGAATTTGTAGACGACGGCCTGATCGAGCACGACGGCGCCTGCGTTTTCGGCTTTCTGGACGTGCTGGATGCCGTTGTACATCGCCCCGATGGGGCAGATGGGCTGACAGTTGTTGTTGCCGCAGCAGGCGGGGCGCTCTTCATAGGGCTGGATGGAGCGGCCCTGCGGGATGGGGACGAGTTTGAAGCCGTGCGGGTTGACGAGTTCGCCGACGCGACGATCCGCGTAGCCGAAGGGGATCATGTCCCGCGGGTAGGGGCGGGAGCGTTCGGCGGGGGATTGCAGGGCGGGGTCATGCGGGCCGGAGACGCCCATTTCGTCTTCCGCGCGGCAGTAATAGGGTTCGAGGTCATCGTAGGAGATCGGCCAGTCCCGGCCGACGCCGTAGGTGGATTTCATGCGGAAATCCACGGGGAGATGACGCCAGCAGGAGGCGGCCCAGTGCCATGTCGTGCCGCCGACGGTGCGGAGGTAGCCCTGCTGGAAGGCGTTGCCGTTGGGGCCGCTGAGGCCGACATAGTCGTTGGGGGGGAAGTAGAGCGGGGCCTGGGCGAGTTCGGATTGCGGGTAGAGGCCCTGGAAGTCCGAATGGAGGCGGTTGTAGTAGGCCATGTCGCGCCAGCGCTCGACGAATTCGGAGCGGGGGCGGCGCAGGCCGGCTTCGAGCATCAGGACGGAGTGACCGGTGCGGGCGAGCTGGTTGGCGATCATGGCGCCGACGACGCCGGAGCCGATGACGACGACATCGGCCGAGGCGTCGCCGTTGGCGGCGAAAACGGGACGTGAGGACAAGGGGGAGGCTCCTAGCGGTGGGGCGGCGCTTTGTTGGGCAGGACTTTTGTGGTCGGCGGGGGTTTGGTTTCGACGGCGACGGGCGGCGGCGGGGGAGGGGTTGCCGGTTTCGGGGCCGTGGCGGGGATGCCGAGGGCGGGCGGGATTTGCGTCCACCAGCCGGGTTCGGCGAAGCAGTAGGTCGGGACGGGGAGGGCGTCCCGCGTGGGGCGATACATCAGGGCGTCGTAATAGGCGACCATCGGGGCGTGCATCGTGTTGCGGGACGAGCCGGTGTACCAGGCGGCGATGAGCTGTTTCATCGTGGCGGCGACGTTGACCTGTTCCGCGCGGGGGAGGATGTCTTCCGGGGTGCCGCCGGCCTGCGTGACGGCGGCGAGGGCGGTGAGCCGGGTGGTGTAGCCGGGGAAGGTTTCGACCATCGCGGCCAGGAGGCGGGTGGCGAGGGTGGGATCCAGATCTGTTCGGCCTGTGACGGCGCGGGAGACGGAGAGGAAGGTTTCGGCCGTGGTGGGGGCGTTGGCGCGTGCGGCTGTGGGGAGCGTGCCGGCGGCCGTGGCGGCGCCGAGGGTGGCGAGGAGGGTGCGGCGGTGGAGGTCGGTCATGGCAGGAGGGCTGCCACGCCGGCTTCGGCGGCCTGCTGATCCTGATCGTTGTTGCCGCCGCTGACGCCGATGGCGCCGAGGATCGTGCCTTCGTGCATGAGGGGGAGGCCGCCACCCGCGGGCATGGCGTCCGGCAGGGCGAGGACGTTCATGCGGCCAGCGGCCAGTGCCTGTTCGAAGGCGCGGGAGGGGCGTTTGTAGAGGATGGCGCTGAGGGCTTTTTTCTGGGCGAGGGGGAGGCTTGCGAGCTGTGCGCCTTCCATGCGTTCGGTCAGGATGACGTGGCCGCCTGCGTCCAGCACGGTGACGACGATGGCGGTGTGGTTGTGGATGGCGCGGGCCTGTGCGGCGCGGGCCATAAGTCTGGCCTGATCGAGCGTGACGGGCTGTGTAGTCGCGCGTTGCCATGCGTCAGTCGAGGGGGTGGGGGCGGCAAGTGCTTCGGCGTGAGGATCAGGCACAGATGTCATGGCTGCAAGTATCGGCAGAGAGATTAAAATTCTCTTTATAGTTCTGAATTTCATCACGTTCGCCGAAATCTCTCCGTTTGATTTTTTCTGGCTGTAGCATCTCCTGTGTTGGGGCGGGAACCCGTGTTGCAAACTAATTCACGGACCGTTGTGGTCCTGGTGTTCACGTTTTCGTCAGATCGGAACCGTTACGGAGTATTGGATGGGAGGTGGAGGGCGGCTTTGAGGCCGGGGGCCTCCTGTTCCATTTCGAAGCCGGGGTTGCCGGGCTGGAACAGTTTCGCGGTGGTGAGATTTCCGGTGATGACGGGATCGAATCCGGTATCGTGGACCAGTTGGGCGATGGTTTTGAGGGCTGCGGGGTCGTTTCCGGCGATGGGGATGGCGAGTTCGGGCGGGGAGCGGTGGGCGTTGGACTGAATGCTGCTCATGTCGATGGAGTTGAAGCCGCGCACGATGCGGGCGCCGGGAAAGTAGCTTTGGGTGGTGGGGCCTGCGCCGTTCTGCTGGGCGGTGGCGGCGATGGGGCCGTCCCGGAAGCTGTAGGGGTTGGTGGCGTCCAGCACGATCTTGCCGTTGAGGGCCGTGGCGAGGTCGTGCCCGAGCTGGGGGATGGCGCGGTAGGGGACGGCGAGGAGGACGATATCGGCGGAGGCGGCGGCCTGTGCGGGGGTGGCGGCGGAGGCGAGGGGGCCGAGGGGCTGGGCGATTTCCTGGGCTTCGGACAGGGTGCGGGCGGAGAAGGTGACGTGGTAGCCGGCCTTGACCCAGAGGCTGCCGAGGGTGCTGCCGACCTGTCCTGCGCCGATGGTGGCGAGTCTGGGTTTTGTTTCGGCGTAGGCTTTGGTGATGAGGGGCAGGGTGGCAGCGAGGCCGAGGAGGGTTCGGCGGTGCATCATGCTTTTTTCCATTGCGTGGTGACGGGGCCGGTGACGCCTTGCACGGGGTCCGAGTTCGGGAAGGGGAGCGTCTGGAGGCGGGCCTGTTGTTCGGGGGTTGGGGCGTTGCGGACGATGTCGAAGGTCTGGTCTGGCGGGTAGGCGCCGATGACGAGGAAATCCGCGTTCGAGCCTAGGTTTTTGTGGCCGGTTCCGGCGGGCAGGAGGGCGATATCTCCGCCCTGCACGGTGACTTCGCGGCCGCCGGGGCCGCCGAGCAAAAGAGTGGCTGAGCCTGCGGCGAAGCCGAGCACTTCGTGGCCTTCGGTATGGTAGTGGTGGAAATCGTAGACGCCGTTGCGCCATTGCGGGGGCCAGCCGTTTTGCTGGAACAGGGCTTCGTGGAGGGCGGCGGGATCGTCTCCGTCGGTCGCGAGGGCCTGACGGTAGAGGATAACGGGAAGGTGGGGGTTGTTGGGCACCCAGCCGTGCCGGGGAAGCATGAAGGTCTCGACCGTGCCTTTGCCCGTGGTGGCGTGGGCCTGGGTTCCTGTGAGGGTGAGGCCGAGTCCGGCGGCGAGGGAATGAAATTCGCGTCGTTTCATGGGGACGTGTCCTTTCATTGTTCGGGAATGGTGGGAGGATGCGCTGGAAGGAGGGTGGAATGCTACCTTTGTGTTCAGGCGATGATGGTCACGTTTGCTGGATTCATTTTGGAGTCTCGCCAGAAGGTGCTTCCGGCGAGGCGTTGGACGATGTCTGGCGGGAGGATGGGGCGGCGGTGCTGGGTGGCGAGTTTCGGGCGGACCGTGTGGAGGCCGGGGGTGTTGAGGCCGTGGTCGAAGTCCGTGGCGGGGGCGGCGGTGATGGTGTTGAGGTCGTAGCGGTGGGGCGGGAGGTTGAGGGCGCGTTCGAGGTGGGCGAGGCTGCGTTGGGGGTGTGTGGTGAGGGCGTCGTAATCGAGGAGGATGAGTTTTCCGGCAAGGGTGCTGAAATAGGCTTCGTTGAGGGCGCGCCATGCGTAGCCGAAGGGGCCTTCGGGGGAGAGGAGGTGGTCCACGCGGTCGTATAATGTGGCGCGTTTCTGGATCGGGATGATTTTCGACGACAGGAGCGGGTCTTTTTGCAGGAGGCGTTCGAAGGAATCCACGACCCAGACGGGATCGCGGACGCAGCAGATGATGCGGGCTTCGGGAAACAGGGCGTCGATCAGGCCGAGGCGGGTGCACCAGAGGCGGTTGTTGTCGATGATGGTGCGGGTCTGGTCCTGATGGTTGTAGTAGCTCTGGAGGACGCCTTGCAGGACACGGCGTTGGGTGAGGGCGTCGAATTCGGACTGGAATTCGCCTTCGGCCATGACGGAGGCCAGTTTCTGGATCATCGGGGCGACGGGGCTGGAATGGCCTGCGTGGGCGATTTGCGGGTGCTGGCGGAGGATGGCGGCGAGGAGGGTGGAGCCGGAGCGGGGGAGGCCGGAGAGGAAGTGGACTGGGAAGGTGGGCATGGGATTACAGGGCGCGCGTGTGCGTTTCGGAACGGATCATGGTATTGATCTCCGGTTTTTTGGACGATTACTTGCTTTAGAGACGCTCATTACTTTTATGGCGTCTGGATGGTGCTGCGTGTTTCTTATATATCACGCATAACAGAGGAAGCGCCGGGCGCCTCATCACCTTGTGTTGCGGAATGTAACTTTGAGGGGGTGTTATAGGGGTGGCACAGGGGGCGTGATGGTCTCGCCGGGTCCGATGCCTCTGGTTTTGATGGGGCGGCGGTAGAGCGTGTGATGTGAGAGGGTGTAGAGGAAGGCGCGGTTGGGGCCTGCGAGAGCGATGGACTGGGCGCCATCTGGGGTGGGGGCGTTGAGGATGGGCGCGGCGCGGCCGTTCTGTTCGCAGATTTCGATGCCGAGGGGGGTGGCGAAATAAACCTGCCCGTTCCGGTCCACGGCGGGGGTGGCGATCTGACTTGAGTCGGCGTCGTCCGGGGTGTCGAGGCGGTAATAGGGTTCGCCGTGCGTCAGGGTGCCGTCCGGTGCGATCTGGTATGACCACGCGAAACGGCTTTGGCGGCTGGAGACGATGGCCATGGCCTGATCGGGGGTGAGGGTGATTCCGGAGGCGCCCGGGAGGGAGGCGTTCGTGGAAATCGTCTGTCCGTTCGCAGAGAGATAGAGAACGGGGCCATTGGGTTGTGTGATGTAGAGGCCGCCGGTGCGGGTGATGGCGATGCCCGATGCGGTGATGTGTCTGCCGACGATGTGGGATGTGTTGCCGTTTTCGTCCAGCGAGACGATCTGGCGGCGGGTGGTTTCGGCGACGAGGAGGCGGTTGTCTCCGGTGACGGCAAGGGCGCTGATGGGGCCATGTGGCGTGCCGATGGGGGAGATGGTACCGTTGGTTTCCCTGTAGATCTGGCCTTGCGTGTTTGCGTAGAAAACGTTTCCGGCATCGTCCCCGACGGGCCCGGTGGCGATGTTGGTTTGTGTGCTGACGGGTTGCCAGGGGTGACTGGCGGAGATGATGGAGAAGACGGCGCCGCGAAGCATGGCGGAGGGGCTGTCGATATAGGGTGGTTCGTGTTCGGTGATGGGCTGGGGGTAGTTCCGCCATGTCCAGCGCAGGACGTCCGGGAGGATTTCGACGCCTTGCTGGAGATCGTGGCTGCCGTCGCCTTCGACGTATTTCGTGTCGTATCCGGCGAATTTCAGATCCTGATACATGACCTGATTGTTGATTGGCCAGTTTCCGGCGTAGTAGGCGCCGAATGGTTCTTCGGGTGCCATGTGATCGTTCGAGCCGTCTTGCAGGAAGATGCGCAGGGGTTTGGGTTCGGTGCGCCTGACGAGGGCGGGGAGGGTGTCGGCCCCTTTCATGGCGACGTAGGTTCCGATGAAGCTGATGACGCGATGGAACTGGTCAGGCCGGTTCCAGGCGGCGGCGAAAGCCCCGACGGCGCTGCTGCTGAGGCCGACGAGCGCGCGGTCGTCCGGGTTGTCGGAGATTTTGTAGTGCCGGGCAAGATCCGGGATCAGGCGTTCGGCGAGGAAATTACCGTAGCGCGGGGTGATGGAGTCGTATTCGTAGGCGCGTTCATAGCGGTTCTGTGGTGTTGTGCCGCTGTTGGGGAGTGTATCGTCCACGCCCGCATCTATGAAGACTGTGAGCATCGGGGGGATGTCATGACGGGTGATCAGACCGTCGATCATGGCCGGGAAGTCGATGCCGCCGCCGAGAAAGATCTGACGATCGAGGAAGATGGTGACGGGGAGGGTGTGCGCGCCGTCGTAGCCAGGGGGGATGTGGACCGAGTAGGTGTGGCTTGTGCCGGGGTAGAAGGGGCCGGGCGGGAGGGTGTAGTCGCGCAGGGACTGGGCGTGGGCAGCGGGGGCGCCAGCCAGGCTGGTGCCGAGGATGAGGGCGGTGAGGGCGACGCGATGTGACATCATGTGACACGAAGCGCGTGATGATGGGGTTGGTTGCCGGGTTTGGAGGCTGTCGCGAAAGTCTTGCTGACGGCACTTCGGGAATAACTTCTCCGGGCTTCGATGCTCACGGCTATGAAGGCCGCTCCGATGCTCGAAAATCACCGCCAAACGCGTGTTAAAGGCATGCTTTCGCTCGCCATCAAAACTTTTGCGAGAGCCTTTTAGTGGAAAGAGGGCTGGTGGGCCTGAACGGCCTTGAGGGCGCAGGCTTCGTCCTTGTCGCCGCCGGGGGCGCCGGAGACGCCGAGGCCGCCGAGGACGGTGTGATCGGCGCGACGAAGGGTGACGCCGCCGGGGATGAACAGGACTTCGGGGACGGTGTTGAGGGCGCCGTTGGCGGGACCTGCGAGTTTGTCGGCGATGAGTTCGCTGGTGGTGTTCTTGTTGAAGGCCTGACCGTAGGAGAAGGCGGTGTAGGCTTTTCGGTAGGAGACGGAGAGGGATTGCAGGGGGACGGTGTCGCCCTTGATGATGACCTGTTCGTGGCCGGAGGGGTCCACCACGGCGGCGGTGACGGAGTAGCCTTCGGCGGCGCAGATTTTGACGGCGTCCGTTGCGAGGGCGGTGGCCTGTTCCCAGTTGAGTTTCTGGGTGATGATGAGGCCATCCGTCGGTGAGGCGTGTGCGAGGAGGGGGGCGCCGAGGAGGAGGAGGGTGAAGGCTCGGCGCATGGTGCGTCCCCTTTGGTTTATGAGGCGTAGCGGTCGATCGAGAGGTCGAGGGCCGGGATTTCGGTGCGGCGTTCGCTGATGCGGTCTGCCAGGAGCTTGCCGGAACCGCAGGCCATGGTCCAGCCGAGTGTGCCGTGGCCGGTGTTGAGCCACAGATTGTTGAACTTGCCGGAGGGGCCGACGACGGGGGTGCCGTCCGGGGTGTTGGGGCGCAGGCCGGTCCAGTAGCGGGCCTGTGAGAGATCGCCGCCGCCGTAGAGTTCGGAAAAGGAGAGTTCCAGCGTTTCGCGGCGGTCCGGGCTGAGGCGGAGGCGGAAGCCTGTGAGTTCGGCGGTGCCGCCGACGCGGATGCGATCGCCCAGTCGGGTGATGGCGACCTTGTAGGTTTCGTCGTTGACGGTGGATTGGGGGGCGTGGGTTTCGTCCGTCACGGGGAGGGTGAGGGAGTAGCCCTTGACGGGGTAGACCGGCAGTTTCAGGCCCAGCGGGGCGAGGACGCGCGTCGAGTAGCTGCCCATGGCCAGCACGTAGGCATCGGCGGTGAGGCGGCCTTCGCTGGTGCGGATGGACATGATGGAGTCCGCCGAGGCCTCGATGGCTTCGATGCGGGTTCCGAAGCGGAAGGTGACGCCTTTTTCCTGAGCCAGTTCGGCAAGGCGGCAGGTGAAGAGGTAGGCGTCGCCGCTTTGATCGCCGGGGAGGCGGAGGCCGCCTGCGAGGCGGTGGCGGGCGCCGGTGAGGCCAGGTTCGTGTTTGAGGATGCCCTCCACGTCGAGCAGTTCGTGGGGGATGCCGCTTTCTGCCAGCAGGCGCATGTCGCTCGTGGCGCCGTCCACCTGTTTCTGGGTGCGGAAAAGCTGGATCAGTCCTTTCTGATCGCCGTCGTACTGGAGGCCGGTGAGCTGGCGCAGGGTGTCCAGGCAATCGCGGCTGTATTCGGCGATGCGGAGCATCCGGCTTTTGTTGATGTCGTAATCATGGGCGTTGCAGTTGGCGAGGAGCTGGGTGATCCAGCGGAACATGGCCGTATCGAAGCGGGGGCGGATGACGAGGGGGCTGTGCTTCTGGAGCATCCAGCGCGCGGCCTTGAAGGGGAGGCCGGGGGCGGCCCAGGGGGTGGAGTAGCCCGGGGAGACCTGACCGGCGTTGGCGAAGGAGGTTTCGAGGCCGACGGAGGGCTGGCGATCCACCACTTCGACTTCGTGGCCTTGTTCGGCCAGGTACCAGGCTGTGGTGACGCCGACGACGCCGGCTCCCATGACGATTACTTTCATATGCTTCGGTCCTCGTCCTGTCTGCGACGTGATGAGTGGCGGGGTGGCCGCCTTGCGGGGGGTGAATGTGCCGAAAATGGCGTGGGCTGCAAGGGGTCAGCTTGCGGGTGGGAGGTATTGCCGGTGATAGCGGTGACCGAGATTGGTGAGGATTTCGTAGCCGATCGTGTCCATTGCCTCGGCGGCGTCCTGAAGGGGGAGGGTGGGGCCGATCAGGTCGAACACGGTTCCGGGGGTGAGGGGGCGGTTTCCGAGCGCGGTGATGTTGACGGCGAGGGAGTCCATCGAGACGCGACCGATGATGGGGAGGCGGGTTTCGGGTTCGTCCGCCAGCACGACGGCGCCGCGGCCGCCGGAGATGCGGAGCCAGCCGTCTCCGTAGCCTGTGGAGAGGGTGGCGACGCGGGTGGGTTCGCTGGCGATGAAGCGGGCGCTGTATCCGACGGCGGTGCCTTCGGGGATGGTACGGTCCTGGATCAGGCGGGCCTGAAGGCGGATGACGTCCCGCATGGGGTTGGGTTGTGTGGGGGTGGGGTTGATGCCGTAGAGGGCGGCGCCGGGGCGTACCAGATCGAAATGGTAGGGGGGGCCGAGGAAGATGCCGCTGGAGGCTGCCAGGCTGGACAGCGTGTGCGGGAGGCGCTGTTTCAGCGTGCGGAACTGTTCGAGCTGGGCGTGATTGGCGGGGTGGGGTGGTTCGTCCGCGCAGGCGAGGTGGCTCATGGTGAGGACGGGGCGGAGGCCTGCGAAGGATTCGGCGGATTGGGCGAGGGCGGTGAGGTCTGACTCGTTCAGGCCGAAGCGGGACATGCCGGAGTCGATCTGGAGGGCGCAGGGGAGGGCGCGGTCCAGCATTCGGGCGGTGGAGCGCCATGCGGCGATCTGGTGGGGGCTGTTGAGGACGGGAAGGAGACCGGCCTGTGCGATGTCCTCTTCCGTGCCTGGCATGGGGCCGTGGAGGACGAAAATGGCGGCATCACGGGGGATGAGAGGGCGTAGAGTGAGGCCTTCTTCCGCGTGAGCCACGAAGAAGTCCCGGCATCCGGCGTTGTAGAGGACGGGGGCGACCTGTGCCATGCCGAGGCCGTAGGCGTCGGCCTTGACGGCGGCGGCGACGCGGACGGAGGGGCCGACCAGGTGGCGCAGGCGGCCGTAGTTTTCGGCGATGGCGCCGAGGTCGATCGTGAGCCAGCCGCCGGCGAGGGGTTTGCTGGGGGTCATGCGCGTGGCGGGAAGGCGAGAATCATCATCACGGAAGCGATCCTATCGCGGGTTTTGCCCGGAGGCTATGGCATGGGGTGTGGAAAGCGCATAGGGATGGTGCATGTCTGTGCTGTTGCGTGTTCTTGGATTCCTGTCCGATCTTGGGGATCAGGACGTTACGTTCCCGATCATTCTGGGTGTGGGGCTGGCGCTTCTGTTTCTGGGGCAGGTGCGCAATGCGCTGGTGTGGCTGGCGGTGCTGGGGTGCGGGCTGCTGACGATGCTGGTTCTGAAGCTTGATCTGGAGGCGTGCGGGGACCGTGTCGGGCAGGCGGTTTACAGCCCGAGCGGGCATACGTTCGCGGCGACGGCGGTGTATGGGGCGGTAGTGTTCGTTCTGACGTGGCGGCGGGGGTGGGCGCTGGTGGCGGCCGTGCTGGTGGCGCTGGTGATCGGGTGGTCCCGCGTGGCGCTGGGGTGTCATACGGTTCCGGAGGTTGTGATCGGGGGGACTCTCGGGGTTCTGGCGGTCTGGGTTCTGGCTGTAGGGATGCGGCCGATGCGGGTAAGCGTGCGGGCGTGGTGGGGGCTGGTGGCGGGTGTGTGTCTGGTGATGGTGCTGCTGCACGGGTATCGGTCTCCGGCGGAGCGGATCATTCAGGAAGTGGCGCATCGGGATATTGCGCCTTGGCTGCGGTGTTCACGCCAGGCGTGAGGCGGCCAGCCCGGCGATTGTGAGGGCGAGCGCAGGGGACTGGTTTTCGTGGAGGGACCAGCATGCGGAGAGGGCGCTCATGGCGAGGGTCCAGCGCAGGAGGCGGTCTGGATTCAGGTGGGCGGTGTGGGTGATGATCTGGAGGCGCTGGTCGAACAGCGCGGCGGCATGGGATCGGGTGGGGCAGGCGAGGTCCGGGTTGAGGAGGAAGGGGGTATAATCGAAATATCGTTCGCCGCTGAGGGCTTTCGGGTCGATGGCTTTCCAGCCGGAGGGGCCGAAATCGAGGATGTTGGTGTGGTGCAGGTCTCCGTGGAGAGGAATGACGTCTTGCGAATCATTCAGCAATGATCGGGCGATTTCGGCGGCGTGGTTCAGGCGTGCGGTTTCGTGATGCCTTGTGGTGAGGGCTTTGAACCAGGTTGCGAGAGGGATGAGTTCGGGTGGCGGGATGGTGCGGGCGGCGTGCAGGCGGGCGGCGGTCTGGCAGAGGATGAGGGAGGCTGCGTTGTCGTGCCCGGCATAGGTGAGGTCGGCCAGTGTCCGGGGTGAGTGCGCGCGTTCCATGAGGAGGGTATCGTGAAATGTGGTGACGTCATGAGCCAGGATATGGGCGGCGCCTGAGCCGTTCCACCAGACCATGAGGTGAGCGCCACGCCGTTCGTCGGGATCGGCTGTTTGTTTGAGCATGGCGGGGGTTTTATTATGGATGACGGGTTGGAGGCGGGAGGTTGGAGTGTCGATGGATGGGCCGTCGGGGGTGGGGTGTGTCATGAGGATGTGTTCGCATGTGGGGGATGTGAAGGGTGCTGACAGGGAAGACAATGTTCGAGGGGCAGGACGATCGGGGCAAGTGTTAATTATCGCTACATTGCTTTAACGTAACATTACCTGTTGACTTGTTTGTTTCATATAAGAAATAGTTAAGAAATTGAGGCGCGAATACCGGATTTATCGGGTTCGAACCCTGATGATTATCGCGTTTTATGACCTGTATGCGATGGAAGATTGAATATGAGAACAATTATGAAATCGGTTTTGCTGTCCGGTGTGGCGGGTATGGTTCTGGCGACTGGCGCGCAGGCGGCTGCGGTGGATGCGAAGATTGTGGATATGCAGCGTGCGACGCTGGTGGCGCCGGAGGTGGGTACGAGCCGGGTGATCGGGGTGGATATCGTGTTGGCGTCCCGCGATCAGAAGGGGCTGGATGCGTTTGTGGCGGGAGTATCGAATCGAAAATCTTCGTCCTATCGGCAGTATTTGACACCTGACGAGTTCGAGGCGCGATTTGGTGCCGATCCGGCGGCGTTTGCGTCCGTGATGGGCTGGGCGCGGTCTCAGGGGTTGTCGGTCCGACGGACGGCGCGCAATCACAGGGTTCTGTCCTTTGCGGGGTCGCCCACGCAGATCGAGCGTGCGTTTTCTACGAAAATTTCCATGTATGCTGATGAAAGCGGAAGAAGTTTCTATGCGGCGTCGGTGCGGCCGAGTGTTCCGGATGCGATTACGCCTTTGGTGAAGGGTATTCTCGGATTGAGCGATCAGGACCGGGGGCATCCGTTGTTCAGGCGGGGTCGGGTTCTGGGAAAAACCATTCCTGCGCCACAGGCTTTGGCATTTCCGGGAAGTGCGGCTGCCGGGTTGCCGACGGGATCCGGGCCGGGGGGTGCGTTCATCGCGTCCGATCTGCGGACGGCCTATCGGTCCGGCGAGCATGGCGGGGGTGTGACGGAGACGGCGGCCGTGTTTGAGCAGGGCGGGTTTTATCCGGCGGATGTATCCAAATATCTGGCCTACAACAAACTGCCTTTTGCGCCGGTGACGTTGCGGAAGGTCAATGGATATGGCGGGCTGGTGAACGATCCTGACGTTGAGGTGGAGGCGGTTCTCGATATCGACATGGCGATTGGCCTGAACCCGAAGTTGAAGCGGGTGATGGTTTACGAGGATGGAGACGATGCGTTTCAGGTTGCGTTGGTCGATAGTTTTTCGGCCATGGCGCAGGACGATGTGGCCAAGACGGTCAGTATTTCCTACGGGCTTGACGAGGCGCTTCAGGGGGGTGCGGCGATTGCGGCGGAAAATGCGGTGCTGGAGCAGATGGCGGCGGAGGGCATTACGGTTGCGATCAGTTCCGGCGACAGTGGTGCTTATGGAAACGAGGCTGGTGCGCTGCATGTTTCCGATCCGGCCAGCCAGCCTTATGCGCTGGCGGTGGGTGGCACGCGTCTGGTGACGAAGGCGGACCAGAGTTACGGGCATGAGATCACCTGGAACGATCTGAAGCAGGGATATGGCGCGGGGGGTGGGGGTGTCAGTGCCGTCTGGCCGATTCCGGCCTATCAGTTGGCGCTCGGGGCTTCTGCCGTGACGGCGAATGGCGGGTCTGCGACGATGCGGAATGTGCCGGATGTGTCTGGCGTGGCGGACCCGCTGTATGGGGTACTGGTTTACACGACGTTTGGCGGGTGGATCACGATTGGCGGGACGTCTGTTTCCGCGCCGGTGTGGAATGGCGTGCTGAGTGCGATGAATGCGGATTCCGCTGTTGTCGGTCAGGCCCCTCTGGGGTTTGTGACGCCTGATTTTTATGAGTTGGGGCAGTATGCGCTGGGTGCGACGACCAATGATGTCGTGAAGGGAACGAATGGTCTTTATATCGCAGGGCAGGAGCCGGCCGGGTATTCCGCAGGCGTGGGGTATGACAATGTGACGGGTTGGGGATCGCCGATCGGTGACGGGCTGGAGGCGATCGTGCTTCAGTCCGCGCCGTTGCTGGGGGCGCCTCCGGCGATGCCGACGCAGTTTACCGCGAGCCATACGGCCACGATGATTTCAGCGTCGGTGAAGGCTGTGAGTGGGGCGAGCGGGTATGAGTGGTATGCGTATGAGGTCAATCCGCTGACGGGTAACAGCACGCCCGTGCCGTCGGCTTTTGCCGTGACGACCGCGCCGACGACGGTGCTGTCCGGGTTGGTGGCTGGCAAGGTCTATTATCTGGAGGTGGCTGCGGCTGATGCGAACGGGGTTGGCCCTTTTAATTCGGCTTATATCAAGACGTCCAAGCAGTAGGGTAATGTGCGCCGCGTGGGATTTATGCGCGGCGCAGTTTTCTGGTGAGGAGTGCGTGGGCGGTGGTACGGTCTTCCTGTGAGAGGCACGTGGTCCAGATCGTTCCGTAGATGAAGAGGGTGGAGGCGACCAGGACGAGGATTTGCGCGGTCAGGCCGTGGGTGAGGAAGATCGGGGTGAAGCCGAGGAAGATGGCGGCGATGAGGATTGCGACGCGGGTGGTGGACTGACGAACGTGCGGGTAGAGGCGGGCGCCGAGCCAGAGGCGGACCAGGGTGTCCAGCACGACGCGGGTGGTCCATGCGATGGCGGCGCCGAGGATGCCGAAGCTGTGGAGCAGGCCGAAGAGGGCGGCGACGTAGAGGATCAGTTCGACCAGAGAGAATTTCGCGTTGACGTCTGGCCGGCCGATGGCGTCGATCATGGTGTCGCTGACGCTGTCGATGCCGGAGACGAGGACGCCGAGGCAGAGGAAGCGCATGATGGTGCTGCTGTGCCGTGCGAAGTCCGGGGTGAGCCAGAGGCTGAGGATCTGTGTGCTGAAGGTTGCGGTGAGAAGGCAGGGGATGAGGAGGAGGGACGAGACCATGACGGCGCTGTGGAGGTAGAGGCGGCGCATGTTGTCCGGGTTGGCGCGCCATGAGCCAGCGAAGGCAGGGAAGAGGGAGGAGGTGACGGCGTTCGTCAGCATCGAGAAGCGAGACACCACTTCGAACGGGGTGGTGTAGAAGCTGGTGATGGCGACGGGGAGGACGGAGGCGATGATGTAGCGGTCGAAATAGACCAGCAGGGGGAACAGGACGTTCGAGACGGTCATCCAGCCGCCGAGGCTGAGCAGGGGTTTGATCTGGTTGATGTGGGGGCGTGCGTGCCGGAGTTCCGGCATGGTTCTGAGGCAGATGATGGCGTAGCCCACGGTCATGGCGAGGCGGCATGCGGCGAGGGAGAGCATGACGCCGATGAGGTTGTTCCAGACGGTAAGGACCAGGAGCGGGCCGATATAGTAGAAGATGTTGATCGGGATATTGACGAGGTTGGCGGCGCGGAATTTCTGGAATGCGGAGATGACGCCCCACATGGCGGCGTTGATCATGACGAGGGGGGCGGTGGCGCAGAGTACCCACATGGCGTTCCGCGTCTGCATGCGGAGTTCCGGCGGGATTTTCATGGCGTGATCGACCCACGTGCCCATGAAGAAGGCGACGATCAGGCCGCCTATGGTGCCGAGGAAGGTCAGGGCAATGATGCCGCTGACGGCCATGTCAGCGCTTTCGGCGTGGCGGCCTTCGGTGATGCGTTCGGCGATGGTTTTGGTGAGGGCGCGGCCCAGGCCGAAATCGAAGATTCCGAAGCTGCCGACCAGTGTGAGGGCGATGGTGAAGATGCCCCAGCGTGCGAGGCCGAGGGTGGTGATGAGGTGTGGAATGACGGCCAGCGTGACGAGGCTGGGGCCGACGCGCCCGACGATGTTCCAGAGTGTGCTGGAGAGGACGCGGCCTGTGCTGGCGGGGGCGGTTGCCGTGGTGGACATCTAGCGGGGCGTGGCCTTTGAGGGGAAGAGGAGGGTGGTGACGCGTTTGGCCAGGTGGCGGCCGAACGTGTTGAAGGGCATCTCGATGGTTTTGTAGAGGATGGCTGCGAGGACGAGGCTGGTGGCGGTGGTGGCGAGCACCATGATCGGGCTGGCGGGGAGGGTGGGGCTATGTGTGAAGAGGGGGGTGAGCAGGCGGGCGAGGATGACGATGACGAGGAAGTGGATCAGATAAAGGCCGAAGGAGAGATCGCCCAGGATGACGAGGGGTTTGATGGAGAGCAGGCGGCTGGCGCGGGAATGATCGCTGAGGGCCAGGACGACGATAGCGGCGGTGAGGGCCTGGATCAGGGAGATGGCCGGGCTATGGAATGGCGCCGGGGCGTTGGTTGCGAGGGACCAGAGGGAAGTGGAGGTGAGGAGCAGGGCTGTGGCGGCGAGAGTCATGGCGAGATTGGGGCGCCTGGTTGTTTTCCGCCAGATGAGGAAGGTGGCGATGCCGATGGAGAAATCGGTGGCGTAGAGGATGGGGAGGGATTTTCCGCCGCCGGAGGCGAGGAAGCTCAGGACGGTGAGGGCGAGGACGATGGCGGCGTTGACGGGCAGGCTGCTGTTTTTCATCGCGGCGCAAAGGAAGGGAAAGAGGATGGCGATGATGAGTTCGACCATCAGGGTCCAGTTTTGCGGGACGTAGAAACTCGCCATTCCGAGCAGGCATTTGAGAAATGTGGCATGGGAAACGGTGAGGCCGTGCGGCATCAGCCCCATGAGGAAGGTGTTCTGCGGTGTGGGTGTTTGTGCGGAAAGGGGGAGGCGTGTGTAAAGGAGCGTGGCGAGCGTGACGACGATCAGCAGGGGGAGGATGCGGAACACGCGTTTAATGTAGAAACTGATGAGGCTGGAGGTGCTGAGAGGGGCTTTGTTGAGGGAGAGCGCCAGGACGAAGCCGCTGAGGACGAAGAAGACGACGACTGCGGCGTGGGAGTTGCAGAGGATGTTGACCAGGGCGAGTGCTGTTGGATTGGCGGGAGGGTAGCATATGGCGGTATGACGAAGCAGGACGACGAGTGCTGCGATACCGCGCAGGCTTTGCAGGGCGTCCAGATGGATTTCCGGCTGTGCGGTCGGGCTGGGCGCCTGAAAGGTTTTGGGGGCTAAATGGATGCTGTCAAATGTATTCATGATAGCTCCCCTCATATAGAAAAAACACATTTCAACGAAACGGATTTGAAGCACGCCAATGTTTTAAAACACGACTATTTCGTTAATTATCTATCAATATTCTACTTGCTGGAGAGTGAGGCGAGGTAGCCTTCGCAACGCCCGATAAATGTCCAGAGATAGTATTTCGCATCGACAATATTTCTTCTGAACAGGCTGCGGACACCGCCGCCGATCGAGCGGATGAGGTAGGTGAGTACGAAGCTGACAGGGAGGTGGTTTTTTCGCATGACGCGACCGAAACCAGCCCCGTAGGCGCGTGCGCGGGACGTGTTGATGGCGCCGTTCTTGTTGGGATGGATGACGAGGAGGCGTGTATCGAACTCCCCATGGGCGTTTTTTGCCATCATTCTCAGACAGACATCCGGGCCTTCGCAGGAGCCGAAGCGGTTTGGCGGGCCGAGTGTGGTGTCGAAGCCTCCGATCTGATCGAAGAGGGCGCGTTTGACGAAGAAGTTGAACTCGATCAGGCCAGTCCAGATCGTGAAGCGGTCCAGGCGTGTGTTTTTGGTAAGCCAGCGGCCCATCTGGGTTTTTTCGCCGTTGGGGGCGAGGACGCCGCCCGTCAGGAAATCCAGCGTCGGGTCTTGTTCGAAGCGTGCGTTGACGTGGCCGAGTACGGTGGGGGTGTATTCGCAGTCATCGTCCGGGAAGGCGATGATGTCGCCCACGGCGTGAGTGGCGCCTAGATTGCTGGCGTGGCGGCAGGATTTGATGGCGCTCCGGACGTGTTTGATCGGGAAACGGTCCTTGAAATCCGCGATGATGGGGAGCAACCGGTCGTCGTCATTCTGATCGACGATGATGACTTCGAATGAGGTTATGGATTGCGCGAGCAGCGATTGCAGGAGGGCTCTGACTTCCTTGATGCGACCGGCGGTAGCGACGACGAGGGAAAAGCGCATGGGATGAGAATTCCGTGAGATGGGGACGATGGATTTAAAGGGTGACGATGCGGCCCGGGGTAATTCGCCCACGCAGGATGTCGGCCAGGGCGAGGAAATTGCCTGCGACGCGGCCGCGCCGGTCGACATAGGGTTCAGGGCGCAGGCTGCGGATGAGGTTGATGAGGATGTGACGGCCTGCGCTTTTCAGAGCGTGATCCCAGGGGTATGTGCCCTTTCGGGCGAGATAGATGGAATTGGAGACCTGGGAATATCCTAGTCTCTTTCCGGCGGTTTTGCCGGATTTGGCGCCGAGATGGACGCCCCTCGCGGACAGGATTCTGACGATGCGGCCGTAATGGCCGACCGTGCGGGAGAAGTCCATGTCTTCATACCAGCCGTAGAGGGGGAGTTTTTCGTCGAAGCGGAGGTGGTTCTGGCGGACGGTGCTGAGGCGGAAGGCCATGTTGCAGCCATAGGTGTTGAAGGCCGGGATGATACTTGAGGGATGTGGGGTAAGTGGGGCCAAGATTTTGTAGGCATCCTCCGGGATGAGGCCGGGGCTTTTGGCGCCATCCGCGAGAACCTTGCCATCGGCAGCGGCGATCGAGGCGTCTTCCGAGAAGGTTTTGACGAAGGTATCGATGTAGGTTGGTTCCGCGAAAAAGTCGTCGTCAAAGAAGATGATGAGGTCTTCAGTTTTGCAGCGATCGAGAATGGCGTTGCGCTGGCATGTGAGGCCGCGCGGCCCTTCGATGGACTCGATGCCAGTAAGGTCGATGCCTGCGACGTCTTCTGAGGTTGGGTGGCAGATGATGATGCGGAGATTTTGCCAGGTCTGTTGACGAAGATGGAACAGCATTTCCGCGAGGATGGGCGCGCGCCCGATGGTGGCGATTCCAATGACGACATTGGTGATGGTGGAGGGGGCGGGCATTGGATTCAGAATTCTCCGACCGGGACGATATGAATGTTCTGGCGTGTGTTGCTGGCGACAATGTCGGCGCGCGCCAGAATGGCTTTTGCGCGGGTGGGGAAGACGCGGCAGGCGTGATCGCCGTCACCTGCGTGTATGTTGAAGCGGGCGTCTACTGTCTGGATAAAGCGACCGCCGTAGAGCCAGACCTGTATATGGGTGGATGAGGCAAGCGTATCGACATCCGATAGATAAAGGCGTTCTGCCGCCGGGTCCGACAGGGAACACCAGACATAGGCCTGCGCTGCCTGTGCGCGAGGAATGATACTCAGGAGCAGGGCGAGAGACAGGCTGAGCCAGGCCGCATGTAGTCTGCAGGGATGGGGTTCAGGCGGCGTCATGGGTGAGCTTTCTGACGATGGCCAGCAGTTTCAGGGCGGCCTGATCCCAGGTCATGTTATGTGTGTGGGTGAGGCCCCGAGTGCGCATCTCGTCCTGCAAGGCGGGATTTTCTACGATGTTCAGTACGGTCTGCGCGATGAGTTCGGGATTTTCCGGGTCGGCATAGTGGGCTGCGTTTCCACAGACTTCCTCAAGCGGGGGGATGGAAGCTGCGACGACGGGACAGCCGGCGGCCATCGCTTCCACGGGGGGGAGGCCGTAGCCTTCGTATTTCGAGGGGAAGACGAAGCAGGCGGCGTTGCGATAGAGGGAGAGGAGTTCTCCATCCGTGACGCGGCCGACATAGCGGGCGGGGGATGGCAGGGTGGTATTTGTGGTGCCAAAGACAGCGGTGTTGATGCCGCCGCTGATGACGAGGGGTATGCCGCGCTGGTCCAGTTTCTGTGCGAGGATGCGGAGGCTGGCGAGGTTCTTGTGGGCGGCAAGATTGCCGACGGCGAGGACGTATCGGCCTGGTGTGAGGGTGTGTCTGGACAGGATGTCGTCTGCGGGGGAGGTGGCGAGGATGTGGTCCGCGCCCTCCGGGATGACCTTGATCCTGTTGGCCGGGATGGGGAGATAGCGGGCGAGTTCGGATTTCGAGAACTCGGAGACGGTGACGATATGTGCGCCGGTGCGGGCAAGCAGGGTATGAAGGCCTTTGTACCAGGCGCGAAATTTCCAGGAATAGGCTTCTGGAGCGCCGAACACGCCGGCATCGTGTAGAACGACGATCTGGTTTTTCGCGATGATAGGGGCAGTATTGCCGAGATTGAGAAGGAGGCCACCACGCGCGGCCTTTGGCAATTCCGCCTGCTCCCAGATCTGACCGTTTCTTTTTCCTACGATGCGGCTGTGCAGACCGAGCGTTGCGTCGGGAATCGAGACGGGGCCGCCGGGCTGGAGGATGATGGGGCGCGGGCCGTCCTGATCCGACCATTGGCGACTGATCGCGGCGGTGATCTCGTTGGCGAATCGCTGTACGCCGCTAAGGGACTGCACGCGGAAGCGGCCGTTGATGTAGAGTGGGCGGGTCATGCCCGGGCCTCGTTCCGGAAGCGGTAGACGCCGCCATCGGTGACGCTGAGGTCGCGTTCCTGCATCTGTGTGATGACTCCGCCCAGGAGATGGGCATTGTAGAGCCGCAGGGTGCGCATGGCTTCGCGGATGGCGGTAGGGGTGGTACGCTGGGCCTTGACGGCGAGGATTACGCCGTCTGCGACGGAAGACATGAGGGCGGCGTCCGGGAAGGCCAGCAGAGGGGGCGTGTCGATGATGATCGTGTCGTAGCGGGAGCGGTTGCGTTCGATCAGGGCGCCGAGTTCGGCGAGTTCGACGCGGGCGCTGGCGGCTGAGGATTTTGAACGGTAGGTCAGGATATCGACGCCGGGGAGGGCGTTCGCCATGATATCGGGCTGATCCGGGTCGAGTGCGGCGATGGGAGTGTTGCCGATACGAGGCGGGGCGCCGGCGAGGCGGATGGCGGAATGGCCGCGCAGGTCGCAATCTATGACGAGGGCGCGTCGTCCGTCCCGGCCTGTATTTGCGGCCAGCGAAAGGGCGAGGGAGGTTTTGCCGTCACCCGGTTCGGCGGAGGTGATGAGAGCGACTTGCGCGCGCAGGTGCTCTGGCCCGAAACGAAAAATGTTCCGGATTGAATCGACCATTTCGATATAGAGCCAGTTCGGCTTGGCGCCATACTGATCGCGCAGGGAGCCGCGGAACCAGGGAACGATGCCGAGACCAAACAGTTCCGGCAGGGTTTCGAGTTGGGCGATATCCCGGATGCCCGCGCGCAGGCGCTCGACGACCAGGGCTGCGCCGCATCCGGCAGCGAGGCCGAAGATGAGGGCGATGGCGCTGTATTGGGTTTTAGGAGGCCCTGCCGGGCCGAGGGGGACAGGGGCGTTCGAGATCAGGTTCGCGTCGGGTTCCTGGAGGGCGGCCTGAGTTGAGGTCTGGGTCAATCGACCGAGATAGTCCTGATAGACGACGCGGGCGGCGGTGGCTTCGGCTTCGAGCTGACGCAGGGTGACGGAGGCCTTGCTTTCTCCGGCGACCTGCACTTGCAGGCTGGCCATGGAGGCTTTGATGGATTCGACGCGGGCGCGGGCGGAGGCCATCTGGTTTTCGATGCTGCCGCCGAGTTTGCCGACTTCGGAGGCGATATGGCTTTGGAGGCGGGCGACTTCGGCGCGGGCGGCGATCAGGTCAGGATTACCTTCCATGGCGGTGGTGCTCAGGCTGGCGACACGGGCGTTCGCGACGGCGAGCTGGCCCTGAAGCTGCTGGACCAGCGGTGAATCGACGGATTCCGGCAGGGCGTCCGTGTGGCCGGAGCTTCGGGCGCTGGCGAGCTGATCGTATTGGGCCTGCTTCTGGGCGAGGTCCGATTCGGCGGTGATGAGTTGGCCGTTCATCTGGGCGAGCTGCTGATTCGCGACGGTGCTTGGGGTGCTGCTGCCCTGATCGCCGGGCAGCGAGACCATGTTGTTCTGTTCCTGGAAGGTTTCGACGGCCTGTTCCGCTTTTTGCAGACGCGAGCGCAGGGGGGCGACCTGATCGTCCAGCAGTGTGTTGGCCTGACGGATGGCGTTGACCTTCAGGCGGCGTTTGAAATCGAAATAGTCGCTGACGAAGGCGTTTGCGAGGGCTGCGCTGAGAGTTGGATCGTCCGTTTTGGCGGAGACGGCGATGATATAGGAGCGACCGTCATTCACGATCTTCATCTTCTGGGAGAGGATCTGGGAGACGGCCAGGATGCGCTGGGAGGGGGTGAGTGGCGTTTTGACGTCCGGATGGCCGAGTTTGGCATGGACCCATGATGTGATGCGGGCCCGCAAGGGGACGTGATCCAGCGCGGCTTCGAACTCCGGATTGTGGACCAGATCGAGGCGTTGGGTGACATCCAGGGCGATGGTGTCGCTTTTGAGGATATCGACCTGGGTATTGATGGCGACGGCGTCCACGGTCGGATTGTCGACGGTCGCCTGAAGATCGTGGAACGATGCCTGGTGTTCGCCGATGATGAGTGTCGAGGTGGCGATATAGTACGGGCGCAGGGTGGAGATCGCCAGTATGGCGGGCAGGGCGATGCACGCGGCGGTTGCTGCGACGAGGCCCTTGCGGCGGCCCAGAATCGTGAAGGCCGTTGTGGATGGCACAGCCCGCTCGTTCTCCGGTGCGAATTCCGCCGGTCTGACGATGGGGCCTTGGATACGGTTCATGCGCCTGAGATTCTCTATAATGATGAAACGTGGGTTCAGCGTGCGCCGGAGCGGAACAGGACGGCGGGAATCGTCTTCAGAAGGATCGCCACGTCATGCCACAATGTCCAGTTGCGGACATACCAGCTATCGAGTTGCACGCGGCGTTCGTACGAGGTGTTACTGCGGCCGCTGACCTGCCAGAGGCCGGTGACGCCCGGACGGATTGCCCGATAATAGCTGATGTCGGCACCGTAGAATTTTTCCTCCGCCGAGACGATCGGACGGGGGCCGACGAGGCTCATGTCCAGCCGGAGGACGTTGAGGAGCTGGGGCAGTTCGTCCAGGCTGGTCTTGCGAAGGAAATGTCCGATTTTTGTGATGCGTGGATCGTTGGTCAGCTTGCGGGTGCTTTCCCATTCGGCGCGGGCTGTGGCGTCGTTGGCGAGGAGTTCCGCCAGGACGGCGTCCGAATTCATGACCATGGAGCGGAATTTCAGGCAGCGGAACTTGCGGCCGTGAAGGCCGAGGCGTTCATGGCCGTAGGTTGCCGGGCCGCCATCCATGCGGACGCAGAGAAAGAGCAGTGCGAAGACGGGCAGGGCCGCGAGCAGCAGCAGACCGGAGATCGTGAAATCGAATCCGATCTTGAGGAGGCGGGGCAGGGGGCGGTTGAGTGTGTTTCGAAACGACAGGATGGCGGTGTCGTGGCTGAAATAGGATAGCCTGGTCGCGTTGTGGATCGGTGCGTCGGCGAGTTGTGGGACGAGCGAGAAGGAGACGCCGGCCTGCATCAGCTGCGCGATCAGGGCGTGCGACGCAGTGGTGGTTTCATCCAGGGAGAGGAGAAAGGATGAGGCTTTGTGGTCGTCGAGCAGGGTGTGCGCCGAGGTTTCTGCAAGGAGTTGGACTGCCTGAGCGGGCGTGAGCGTGGCGACGATGGACTGGCCGGGCAGGGATTCGCTCTGAAGGGTTTCGTTGGCTTCCTCGATGGCCCTGGAGGTGCCGATGGCGAGGACCGGAAGCTGCCAGCAGCGGAGATGATGCAGGAGATGGCGTATGCCTTGGCGAAGGGCCGGACAGAGGAACGGAAACAGGAGCCATGGGGCAAGGAGTTCGGTCCGGGTGCCGGGAAGATGGAAAGAGAATGCGATGAAGCCGGCCAGCAGGAAAGCGCAGGTTGAGGCCGTGACGATCTGGGCGCATTCCATCCAGAACGGGATGCGCCCGATATAATGTTCCTGATAGGCGAAGTAGAGCATGACGCCGATGGCAACGGGCAGGCCGGCGAGGGTATTGCCTGCCAAGGCATTCGGCAGGGTGGGGGTGGCGACTGTAGAGTGGATGAGCGTTTGCAGGAGACTTTCTGCGCAGACGCCCAGGATGGCGGCAAGGCAGTAGGCTGTCACATCACAAAGGACCATGCAGAGCGAGGCGACAGCGTTCTTCTGGAACTGCGACGAAAGGCGGGAGGCTGCTCTTGCCTGCCGTTCGTGCGGTGCCACGGTCATATCGGTAGAGTTACCGATGGTGTAATGAGAGGCAGGCGCTTTCATGATACGGTTCCTGGCGTCTTGCATCTGGCCATGACAATGCTCTTTGGTTGGTTGAAAATTCAGGGTTGAAAAAGAATTTGACACAAGGCGCTTCTACCAGCCGGGCCGGGAGGCTTTTGATGTGCAGTCATTATCACAGCCGCGAACCGCAAACAATTAAGAACGCAAAAATAATTAACGAAAACTATAGTTAAATAGTCATAAATTAACGATTTTGTTTTGTTCTATTTTGCTGGAGACTGAAATCGGTTTAGAGGTCGTTAATCATGCTTCCTTTCAAATGGAATTATCGCTAGAGCTTCGCGGTGCAGAAACGATGTGTCTTTTTTTCGACGTTCATGGTTGCGACAGGCCTGGGGTGTGTCGGGCAGGGCGCGCGCGCGCAGGTTGTAGACACGTATCTGCCTGCGCAGGGCATGGGCTACGGGTCTGCGGAGAGCGAGGCGGCGCAGCAGCGCGTTCTGCAGGATTATGATGCCATTCCTATCCGTATGTATGGCTTTGATACGGTTTTCGTAGGGGATCAGGCTTTTGGATATTCCAATAACGTCGATCATATCTCGGGTGGGCGTGGGAGCGCGTTGATCGGCACGACGGGAAGCGTGCATTCCCGGTCTGATTGGGGGCGGCATGCGGTCTGGCTAGGCGCGTCGGTGGATAATCAGGTTTACCCGTCGCGAACCGTGCAGAATCGGACCAACTGGTCTGTCAATCTCGGAGGAACCTATCAGTTTGGCCATGATCAGCTTGACGCCATCTACAGCCATCAGAAGATGACGCAGATGCCAACGGATCTGGGGGCTGTTCAGGTTGATCAGCCGGTACCTTACAGTATTGATTCTCTGGGCCTGAGTTATACTGCTACTACGCATGGTCGCCTCACATTCGTTCCGAAGGCCCAGATATCGCAATATAGTTTCGCAAACGTTAATCAGGCGAACCCTATTTTCAGCCAGACCTATCGTAACCGGGTGCGCCTGACGCAGGAGATGGCGACGCGTTATGATTTTGCGGCTGGGAATGCCGCGCTGGTGGTTTTTCAGGGGAACGAGACGCGGTATACGACCCAGCTCGCGGGGGTGCCGGGGCGTGATTCCAATGGTTTTTCCGTTGCTGCCGGGTATGACCTGCAATATTCGGGGCCAATTCAGTTCCGGTTCATCGTGGGGTACCAGGAGCGTCTCTACCGGTCGTCCTTCTATGGCAGGATCACGGCACCGTTATTCGAGGCGCGGGCTGTCTGGACGCCGACGCATCTGACCACTGTGACATTCAGCGGGGTGCACGGTATTGAAGACAGCGCGTATGAGAATGTCGTGGGGTTCACCTATACGACGGCGAGTGTGAACATTCGTCACCAGTATCAGCGGAACATCTTTTTCGATGTCGGCGGTGGGTTGCAGTTTGGAAATTATCCTTCCACGCCGCGTATCCTGACCGGTACGCCGGTGGCGCAAATCGGGTCAAGTCAGCAGAGTTACATATTCAATGCTGACGCCAGCTGGTTGCTGAACAGACATGTCTGGTTGTCGATCGGGTATGGATTTCAGAGCCAGGGGTATGACGGCGTGGGAGCGACGGCGGGAATGACTCATTATGCGATCCATTCGGGAAATCTCGGCCTCCACTTTACTCTTTGAACGTTCTGTTAATCGCGCCTTAACTTTCAATGTCTAGTTCCTAGTCTGCCATCACAGTTCAGCCAGTTGGAAAGCCATGTCCCACCATCCTGCCTTTTGTCGTTTTGCCGCCGTGTTGGTTTTCGGTTCTGCCAGTCTGTTGACCGGGTGTGCGCCGGGAGGTGGTTTGCGCCCGGTGCCGTCTTACGATCCGAGCCAGTATCGCCTTGGGGTTGATGACGAGATTCGGGTGGTGACGTATCAGCAGGATCAGTTGACTTCGGACTACCGGGTGGCAAGCGACGGCAAGATTGCGGTCCCGATGCTGGGGGAACTGCAGGCGGCGGGCATGACGACGGATGAGTTCGCGCACGAGATGGAAGGGGCGCTGACCTCCGCCAAGATGTTGCGCACGCCGAATGTGACGGTGCAGGTGACGGCGTATCGCCTCGTGTCGATTCTGGGGGAGGTGGCCAAGCCGGGGCAGTATCCGTATCAGCCGGCCATGACGATGCTGACCGCGATTTCAGCGGCTGGTGGATTTACCTACCGGGCGGTTGAATCCTATGGCTATGTCCTGCGGCAGGAGGGTGATCATACGGTTGTCGGCAGGATCCGACCGCAGGATTATGTCAAGCCTGGGGATGTGATCAAGATTTACGAACGTCATTTCTGAGACGTGTTCAGGATTTCCAGTATGCCAGCATTATTGCGATTGCCCAGGCGCAGCAGCCCAGGACTGCGCCGAATACTATACCCTGAGACGGGCCGAGGGGGTTCGCGGATGGGGCCGGTCCCTGAAGGATCGGCTGCTGGGGTTCGTAAAGCTGGTAGCCTGCGGCAGAGGTCTGTCTTGTATGGGCCGGGTCAATGGGTAGTGGGGGGGGTGAAACGTGTGACGGCGTATTGCGCGTATCCTTGCGGATTTCATCATGCGTATCGTTCATCATGCATTTCCTCGCCTCGGGGTCGGTTCAAATGACAATGCTCAAGATTGCGATCGTCCATGAATGGCTTGAGCATTTCGCAGGCTCCGAGCGTGTCATCGAACAGTTAATCAAACGTTATCCTCAAGCAAAAATATTTGCTACCGTTGATTTTCTTCCTAACTCGGAACGAGATTTTTTGCAGGGCCGGTCGGTCGAAACGTCGTTCATTCAGAAGATGCCGTTCGCGCGACGGTTTTTCCGGCATTATCTCGGCCTGATGCCTCTGGCGGTCGAGCAATGGGATCTGAGTGAGTTCGACGTGATTATTTCCAGCCATCATGCGGTGGCGAAGGGGGTGATCACGGGGCCGGACCAGTTGCATGTCAGTTATGTTCACTCGCCGATGCGGTATGCGTGGGACATGCAGAGTTCGTATCTGCGGCAAAGCAGGCTGGAGCGTGGGGCCAAGAGTTTCTATATCCGATGGCTGTTTCATCGCCTTCGGAACTGGGATGTGCGCGCGGCGGCGGGTGTGGATGTTTTCGTCGCGAATTCGAATTACATAGCGCGGCGCATCCGGAAGGTATGGCGTCGGGAGGCCGAGGTGGTTTTTCCTCCGGTCGATATCGAGCGGTTTCAGGTTGGCGAGGGTGTGCGCGACGAATACCTGATCGTCTCAAGGCTGGTGCCTTACAAGCGGGTCGATCTTGTTGTTGAGGCTTTCAAACGTATGCCGGGGCGTCGTCTGAACGTGATTGGCGGCGGGCCGGATGCCGAGATGATCCGGGCGCGAATCGGGGATGCGCCGAACATCGTCTATCATGGGAAAGTCTCCGATCAGGTCTTGCTGGGGTACATGCAATCCGCGAAGGCGTTTGTGTTTGCGGCCGAGGAGGATTTCGGGATCGTCATGGTGGAAGCACAGGCATGCGGGACGCCTTTGATTGTGTATGGTCGGGGTGGGGCTGTGGACATCGTGCGGGCTGTTGACGATTTGGATGGCCCGACGGGAGTGTTGTTCGCGCGGCAGAGTGCGGACGATATCGTGGCGGCGGTCGAGCGGTTCGAGGCGGAGGCGCATTTGATGACGCCCGAGCGATGCCGGGCGAACGCCAGCCGGTTTTCCGAGACGGTGTTTCAGGATCATATGGATGCACTGATCCACAAGCACCATGCGGAGATGTTTCCGGGCGAAGGCCGGTAACGGGCTGTATCTGGACAATCGGGCTGACGGATCGTGCATATAACGCTTCTGGGACTTATCGTGTTGCCGCTTTGCCTGATCTGGTGGAGCAAGCCTGATCGTCTGCTGGCGTTGATCATGTTCACGGGCCTGTTTCCGGCAGCGTCGGTGGTGGCCTTGGGCAGTCTGGGCATTCAGCCGAGCCTGGCGCCGGCTCTGGCGTTCATGTCCTATGTCGTGCTGCAATATCTGTTGCGTGCGCGGTATTCCGGGGATCGGGACGCGTTGCAGGGGAGTGTACCGTTTTTGCTGGTGGTTGCTTGGACGGTTGCCGGGTCCATGTTGTTGCCGCGCTTGTTTGCGGATGCAGTGCTTGTCTGGCCGCAGAAAAATGATTCCGTCGGGGCGCGGGTTCTGTTGCAGCCGACGTTCGGGAATATTACCCAGGATTGTTACCTGTTCCTGAACGCGGCAGTTTTTCTTCTGGCCGCTTGTTACATGACCAAGCGAAGTTTCCGGATCGGGCAGGTCTACACCGTTTACATCTATGGCGGCTGGTTTCTGGTAGGCGTCTGTTTCTGGCAGATGGCGCACCGGCTTGCGCATATCCCGTTTCCGGAGACACTATTCTACTCCAATCCGAGTTGGGCGATTCTCAATACGCAGATGGCAGGACCTGTGCCACGCATCAATGCGACGTTCACCGAGCCTGCGGCGTGTGCCTCTTATCTGAGCGGGGTGATTTTCTCTGCGATCTGGTTGACGGTTCGTGGGTATCGGCGACCGGCTGTGGTCTGGCTGATACCGGCGGCGATTTTGGCGTTGATGATAACGACGTCCACGACGGGATTTGCGGCGCTGGCGATCGGGGCGATGCTGCTGCCGGCTTATGCGCTGTTGAGTGGGTCCATGAATCTGTTCGGGCGGCTGGCGAAGCTGGCGATGCTGGGACTGGGGGTGGCGGGGGTAGGGGTGCTGGTGCTTCTGACCGTGGCGCCAAATATCGGTCCGGCGGCGATGGCTGTTGTGCAGGGGACGGCGAGCAAGCAGGATTCGGATTCCTACCGGGAGCGATCCCAGGCGGATCATGATTCGATGGTGCTGGGGCTTGAGACGTTCGGGCTGGGGGCGGGCTGGGGGAGCAATCGTGCGTCGAGCCTGATTCCGTCTCTGGTGTCCACGATCGGGTATTTCGGTGTGGCGGGCTTGTTGACGGCGGACTGGTTGATCCTGCGCAATGCGATGCGGATGCGCCATCGTGCGCCGCAATCTCGGGAGGGGATGGTGATTGATGGGATGGTGGCCGCGCTGCTGGGGCGGATCGTGGCGGCATGTCTGTCCGGGCCGACGCTGGGGATGCCGGATTTCTATCTGATGATGGCGCTGGTTGTGGCGGCGACGGTGAGGATACGGCGCGGGAGTGCGGTGGCATTGGCGTAAGGGGTTGCGCGGCGGGGGTGGGTGGGTATCCATACGGGGCGTTTTGTGAGGATGCTGTTGTGAAGCCTGCCAATGCCTACCTGTCGGGTTTGCCGACGACGATTTTCACGGTGATGTCCCAGCTTGCGGCCGAGCATGTGGCGATCAATCTGGGGCAGGGGTTTCCGGATACGGAAGGGCCCGCGGATGTGGTTCGGGTGGCGGCGGAGGCTCTGGGGGATGGGCGGAATCAATATGCGCCGCTGACGGGGTTGCCTGAGTTACGGGCGGCGGTGGCGGGGGTGAATGCGCGGTTTTACGGGCTGGAGATTGATCCGGCGCGTGAGGTTGTGGTGACGTCCGGGGCGACCGAGGCGATCGTTGCGTGTCTGATGGCGGTGGTGGAGCCGGGGGATGAGGTGGTTCTGATCGAGCCGCTTTATGACACGTATCTGCCGGTTCTGAAGATGTTGGGGGCGGTGGCGCGGTGTGTGCGTCTGGTGCCGCCAGAGTGGGCGTTGCCGGAGGCAGCGTTGCGGGCGGCGTTCGGGCCGAAGACGAAGGCGATTTTATTGAATTCGCCGATGAATCCCACGGGGAAGGTGTTTACGGGGGCGGAACTGGGGCTGATCGCGGAATTGGTGCGCGAGCACGACGTTTATGCGGTTTGTGACGAGGTTTACGAGCATCTGACGTTCGGGGCGCGGCATGTGCCGTTGATGACGTTGCCCGGGATGCGGGAGCGCTGCATGCGGATTGGCAGTGCGGGGAAGACATTCTCGTTCACGGGGTGGAAGATCGGGTATGTGACGGCGGATGCCGGTCTGGCTGCGGTGGTGGCGAAGGCGCATCAGATCCTGACATTTGCGAGCGCGCCGAACTTGCAGCGTGCCGTGGCGTATGGGCTGGAGATGGATGGGGGATATTTCCGGGAGCTTGCGGAGGACCTGCGGCGGAAGCGGGATCTGTTGAGTGAGGGGTTGAACCGGCTGGGGTTTGCGACCTTGCCGGCGGAAGGGAGTTATTTCGTGGTGGCGGATATCCGTGCCCATGCCGGGGGGCGAGACGATGTAGCGTTCTGTCGGGATCTGATCGTGGAAGCGGGGGTGGCGGCGATTCCGGTTTCGGCGTTTTACGATGGGGCTGTGGGGGGAGCGCCGGGGCATCTGATCCGGTTTGCGTTCTGCAAGCGGGAGGAGATTCTGCGGGAGGCGCTGGCGCGGCTGGAACGTGTGTTCGGGGTGGAAAAGTGAGTTTGGTTCAAAAAGTGGTTTTCGGGGGCTAGACGAAAGGGGAGGTCTTCTTTATTGCACTTTCTCGCTGTGTGGCGGATGTAGCTCAGTTGGTAGAGCGCCGGTTTGTGGTACCGGTTGTCGCGGGTTCGATCCCCGTCATTCGCCCCAGCGATATCTTTCCCGAAAAATCTGTAGTGCTTCTCCGTCAAGGAGAGTTGCGTCCTGCGCGCCTGTCTTTAAGGAATGGGAGGTGACGGATTTGGGATGATGGGTGTTGAGCATGGATTTTGGCGACGCTTCAGGGGCGGGATATGTTCTGGGCGTTGATGGTGGCGGGACGAAGACGGCGGCGGTTCTTGTGCGTCGTGATGGCGGGATTGCGGGGGTACGGTCGGACGTGGGGTCGAATCCGTTCGATACGCCTGAGTGGCGTGAGGTTCTGTCGGGGGTTTTGAAGGATTTACCGGGGGTTCCGGAAGCGGCGGCCTTCGGATTGGCCGGGCATGGGGAGCATGACGTGTTTTCCCGTCAGCAGGATGAGCTGGTTCAGACGCTGATTCCGGGCATGGTTCATGTCATGAACGATGTGGAGGCGGCGCGGGATGGGGCGTTGGTTCTGGCGCCCGGGATGCTGGTGTTGTCTGGCACCGGGTCCATGGCGTGGGCTGTGGAGGGGAACGGGCGGAGCTTGCGGGTTGGGGGCTGGGGAGCGGCGTTCGGGGATGATGGGAGCGCGTACGGCATTGGGCGTGAGGCGCTGAACCGTCTGAGCCGGGTTCTGGACGGGCGTGAGGCAGGGGAGCGCGGGTTTGCTTCGGCCCTGGCGGAAGCGATGGGGTGGCCCGAGGATGATGCGGCGGCGTCTCGCGCGGTTCTGGCGTGGTATGGGGGGCTGCCGAATGTGCGGGCGGGGATTGCGTCGGTGGCGCGGGTTGTGGACGGAATTGCCGCGCGGGGTGATGGAGTGGCGCGGGGGATACTGGAGCGTGCAGCGGGTGATTTAGCGGCGCATGTGGAGACGGCGCGGCGTGGGCTGGGCGTGGCGGATCTGGCGTGGAGCTATGGGGGATCGGTGTTTCGCAGCGAGATCGTAAGGGAGGCTGTGGCGGCGCGGTGTGGAGCGCCGGTGGTGCCGGTGTTGCCGCCGATCGGGGGGAGTGTGCTGAAGGCGGCGGTTCTGGCGGGATGGGACGTGGATGACGGGTGGGTGGCGCGACTGGCTGGGGGGCTGGTGTCAGCGGGGTTTTGAGGGGGTGACGTAGGTGAGGCGGTAGAGGACGCCGTTCATGTCGTCACTGACGAGAAGGGAGCCGTCCGGCAGGGGCTGGACGTCCGCCGGACGGGCGAGGATGTCTCCGTCTTTGGTGAGGCCGTTGAGGAGGATGGTTTCCTGACCGCCCTGGAGGGGAATGGAGACGACGCGGTATCCGACCGGAAAGCTGCGGTTCCACGAGCCGTGTTCGGCGATGACGGGATTGTGTCGGTATTGGGTGGGGAACTGGGTGCCGTCATAGAAGCGTACACCGAGAGCTGCGACATGGGCGCCGAGTTTGACGGCAGGGGGTGTGAAATCCGTGCAGGGGTGTTGTTTGCCGAAGCGGGGATCGGGGATGTCGCCTTGATGGCAGTAGGGATATCCGAATTCCTCTCCGGTATGGTGGAGGGTGTTGAGTTCGTCGCTTGGGATGTCGTCTCCCAGCATGTCCCGGCCGTTATCGGTGAACCAGAGGGTGTTGGTGCCGGGTTGCCAGGTGAATCCGACGGTGTTGCGGATTCCGAAGGCGATGTCCTGTTCGTTCTTGCCGTCTGCTGAATAGCGCGTGAGTTTTCCGAAATCGTGGCCGGTGGCGCAGATGTTACAGGGGGCGCCGATAGGGACGTAGAGCCTGTCGTCCGGGCCGAAGGCGATGAATTTCCAGTCGTGGTCGCCTGCGCGCCAGGGGAGGTTGGGAATGAAGGTTTGTGGGGGTGTCTTGCCGTCCAGATGGTGCATGACGTCCGGGATCATGAGGATTTTGTGGACTGCGGAGATGTAGAGAGTGCCGTTGTGATAGGCGACGCCGACGGGGCGTTCGAGACCGGAGGCGATGATGTGGGGCTGGCCGGTTTCGGGGTGGGTCGGGTTGTAGGTGACGGCATAGATGTTGCCGGTTTCCATGGAGCCGACGAAGAGGGTTCCGGGTGGGCCGAGGGCGATTTCCCGGGCGCTGGGGAGGGGGGTAGCGAAGGTGGTGAGGTGGAAGCCGGGGGGTGTAGCGGGGGTTTGGGCGCGGGTTGCGAGGGGGAGCGCGAGGAGGGCGAGGAGTGTCAGGGGGGAGCGGGGTCGCATGGGGAGCTGCATCCTGTCTGCTGGGGTGGTTCTGTCTGGTGTTGGCGTTCTTTTGCGTGGGTGGCGTTGTTCAGGATCGTCAGGGTGAGGGTGGCCAGAAGGGTTTCCGGTCCGAGCAGTCCGATCCAGGTGATGAGCGCGATGATCGGGGTGTTTGTTTCATGGATCTGGAGGAAAAGGCTGAGGACGAGGCATGAGGCGCCCGTGAGGCGGCATAGGATCTGGTAGGGAAATGGGGAGGACGGGGAGAGAATCCGGGTGCCGCGGATTGAGCCTGCGGCCAGTAGCAGCATGGCGAGTTGGCCGGAAGGGAAGATCAGGCTCGTCATGTCTGTCGGGTGCGTTTTGAGGCTGTGTGGAGGGTGGCGTAGCCGAAGAGATTGGCCAGCCCGAGGGCCGTGAGGCCGGTGCCGATGGCTGGGGTGGTGTGCCAGGGCATGCTGAGCAGGGCGATGGACAGGCAGGCGATCGCATTGCTTCCCAGCAGTTCCGGCCATGCCCGTTCCGGGCGTCGGAACAGGGCGTAGAGGAGGGCGGCTGCCCAGAGTGTGAAGACGGCTTCCACTGTCCGGCTGGCTCGGCTCGGCAAGGGTGTGGGGAGGAGGAGATTGGCCAGAAAAAAGGCTGCGAAGGCCAGCGGTGTGCCTGCCAGCATGCCGATATTGAGACGGTTGGTGAGCCGGTGGCCGTGATGGGGGTGATGACGGAGGCGTTTGATGGCCCAGAGGTGCATGCCGCTGCCGATGACGGTGGCGAGGGCCAGACCTGACAGGAAATAGAGCCATCTGGTGAGAACGGGGGCGAAACGGGCGATGTGCAGGCCGTAGAGGAAGGTGTAGAGGCGGATGACGGGGCGGTTTTCGGTGTGGCTTGCGATCAGGCGCCCGGTTGGGCCGTCGAAGGTGAGGATCTGGCGGGTGGTGCTGATGGTGCCGGTATTGCCGGAGAGGATTGTGATGAGGGAGCCCTGATCGCCGGGGTTGAAGACGTAGATCTGGGCGATTCCGGTGCCGTTGAATCGTCTGGTGGCGTCTTGCAGCAGGGGGAGGATGGGGGTGAGGTGGGCCGGGTGGCCTGTTGCGGGGCGGGAATGGAGGGCGGGGTTGAGGTCTGTGTCGGCGGAGGGGAGGTCGTGGCGGTAGATGGCCTGTGTCGGCCAGGGGAGGAGGAGCGATCCGAGGGTGACGGCGCCGGTGAAGGCGATCATGAGGTGGAAGGGGAGGGCTGCGACTCCGAGGAGGGTGTGGACGTCCATCCAGCTTCGCTGGCCCCAGCTTTTTTCGCCCGTGCCGGGGCGGAAGGTGAAGAAATCCAGCAGGATGCGTTTGTGGACGATGATGCCGGTCAGCAGGGCGGTGACGAGTGCCAGGGCGGCGATGGCCGCGATCATCCGGCCCCAGGGATAGGGGAGTTGGAGTTCGAAATGGAAGCGGTAGAAGAACTCGCCGCCGGGAGTGTCCCGCAGGCCGTCCGGGCTGCCGGTGGCTGGATCGAGGATGCGTTGCTGGTAGTTTCCGTGGGGATCGGGCCATGTTGCCGTGGTGAAGGGGGCGCGGTCTGTAGCGGTTTCGAGGAACCATGCGTCGGAACCGGGGGCGTGCTGGTTGAGCCATGCGATGGCGTGGCTGCTGGCCTGGAGCGGGTTTGTGGGGGTGCTGCCGAGTTCGGGGTGGCACCAGAGGGTGATTTCCGGGCGGAAGACGCTGAGCGTGCCGGACAGCACGATGGCGAGGAGTATCCAGCCTGTGAAGAGGCCGAGCGTGGTGTGGAGCCAGGCCATTGAGGCCCGGAATGTGTTTTTCATGGCCGCCATCCGCCTGCGATGGCGATGAGTGTGAGGATCAGGATCGCGCCGAGGAGGGTGGTCAGCATGGATCGGGTATGGGGGATTCCGAAGGCCGCCATGAGTGTGGCGGGCCAGATCAGCAGGCCGGCGAGGGTTCCGGCCATGGCCCTGTCCGCGCGTGACAGCGGGAGCCAGAGGCCGAGATTGATGCCGCCCAGGGCGGAGAGGAGGTATCCCCCCGCCAGGGCTGCGATGGTACGCCAGACGATGGTGTGGCGCATGGAACCGGGGTGGCTGGATTTACCAGGAGAAGCCGATATTGGCCTGTGCATTCCGGCGTTCTCCGTAGTAACAGAACTCCTGCCCGTAGGAGACGTAGCTCAGGCAGTTGGCGATGAATTTCGTATCGAACAGATTGCGTACGCTGGCGCCGACCGTCCAGCCGCGTAATGAGCGGGAGGCCTGCGACAGGTCGTAGCGGATGGAGCCGTCGAACAGGGCATATTGCGGTACCCAGACGCTGCCGTAGGTGGCTTCCCCGCCGTAGGATTTTGCGGAGTAGCGCATGCCGCCGCCGAAGCCGAGACCTTTCATCGTGCCTTTCGGGACCGTGTAGAATGCGAACAGGGAGGCGTTGCCGCGGCCTGACTGGATCAGCGGTTTTCCGGTGGAGTCATCCCGGACTTTCTGTGTGCTGACGGCGGCGGTGATCATGAGGTTCTTATAGGCTTCGACGTGGGCTTCGAATTCGAAGCCGTCCGAATGGACCAGCCCGCTTTGTGTGCTGTAGCCGGTGTTGACGCCCGAGACGAGCACGTTGGTCTGTTCGATGTGGAAGCCTGCGGCCGTCAGCAGGACGGGGGTTCCCGGGATCTGATATTTCAGGCCGCCTTCGAGCTGTTTTCCGATCGAGGGGGAGGCCTGCGCCAGTGTTCTTCCGCCGTCGTTCGAGACGATGCCTGATTGTGGCTGGAAGGATGTGGAATAGCTGACATAGGGGGAGAGGCCGAAATTGAAGTGGTAGAGGCCTGAGGCGCGCCATGTGATCTGGCTTGGGTTTTCCCGGGTGTTGGAACCGGAAAGATATTCCGTTTGGCGGGAGCGATACCAGTCGTTCCGGAGGCTGCCGGTCAGGAACAGGTTGCGCCAGCGGATTTCGTCCTGCCCGTAGGCGCCAATCTGGTGCGAATGGGTCAGGTAATCCACGTATGGCGTCGTGGGCGGGATGTCCATGTGGTAGTCGGGGTGGAAGACGTTCAGGTCTGGCGCGCTGCCGTAGAAGCCCTGTTCCGTGGCGCTTTGTTGCATGTAGTCCAGCCCGAACATCATGGTGTGGTGCAGGGGGCCGGTGCGGACGTGGCCTTTGAACTGGCTGTCGAAGGCGAGGTTATGGGTATGTTCATTCGTGCCGAACGCGGAGCGGGCGAGGGTGTCGTCATCGACGTAGTAACCGCTGTTATAGACGCTGCGGTATTGGGTTTTGATATCGTCGTAGCGGCCGCGTGAGGTGAAGCTCCAGTCGTTATTGAAGCGATGGTTGAAGATGTACGTGATCGCGCCCTGACGGCGGTTGAATTTTTCGAAAGGCACGTCGCCGTCGTAGAAGTTTCTGGGCAGGTAGCCGAAGGGGGCGGGTTTGAGCGAGCCGACGAGCGGGACGCCGCCATAGGTGCCGTTTTCGGGATCGTATTGATAATTGCCGAGGAGTGTGAGTGTTGTCGGGCCGTCGCCGCCGAAGGTGAAGGAGGGGCTGGCGCTGAAGCGGCGGCTGCCGGTGCGGCTGAGTTGGGTGTGCTGGCCGTTGATGGTTCCGTAGAGCCGGTATCGGACGGAGCCGTTCTGCGTTGCCCAGCCGCCGACATCGGCATCGACGCGGTAGAGGTCGAACATGCCGCCCGTTGTGTTGATTCCGCCGTAGGAGCGTTGATCCGTGGGGAGTTTGCTGGAGAGTGCGGTAAGGCCGCCGGGGCTGGACTGGCCGTAGAGGGCGGAGGCGGGGCCTTTGAGGATTTCGATGCGATCGAGGCGGAATGTGTCGGTCTGGGCGACGGCGTAACCGGTGGGGCTGTCCTGAAGTTTCAGGCCGTCGAGAAAGGTTGGGACCGTGAAGCCGCGTAACTGGAACTGGTCGTAGCGGGACCCTTCGCCGCCGCGCAGGTCCGGTGTGATGCCGGCTGTGTAGCGTACGGCTTGATCAAGGTTCAGCACGCCGCGGGCATCCATCTGGTTGCGGGTGATGACCGTGACCGACTGGGCGGTATCGATCAGGGGCGTGTCTGTTTTCGTGGCGGAGGATGCGATCGTTGAAGGCCTGTGGCCTTTGACGTCCACGAATTCGGCCTGGGGCGCTGTGGGTTTGGCCTTGGCTTGCGCGGCTGCCCGGGCAGAGGGTGCGGCTGGTTTCGTGCCGTCCGCCGCGAGGGTTTTCCCGGTGACCAGAAGCGAAAGGGGAAGGATATGCATGATCCTGCTGCGACGCATACTCGTTTTCTGACCTGTTCCGGGTTGTTACCTGGGCAGGGTGGTATCGTTATTGAGAATCATTTGCAAGTAGTGTCAAAACATGTATGGCCGGGTGTGTCCTCCGGGCCATACAGGTTGTCTTTTTCAGGCTTTGCGGCTGCCGTCGGTCCAGACTTCGTCGATGCCGTAAGACGTGTTGAGAAGTGTGAAATCGGCGCGGCGGTCTGGTTGGAGTTCGCCACGATCGGTGAGGCCGAGGTAACGGGCGGCGTTGCTGCTGACGAGTTGGGCGGCCTTGTGGAGGGGGGTTCCGGTGGCGAGGGCGTTGCGGAGGGCCTGATCGAGGGTGAGGACGCTGCCGGCGAGGGAGCCGTTATCGAGGCGTGCGATGCCGTTGGTGATGGTGACGTTCTGGCCGCCGAGCTGGCTGGGGCCGTCGCCTTGTCCTGCGCCGCGCATGGCGTCCGTGATGAAGAGGAGGCGGCGGTCCAGGATCTTGTGGGCGAGCTTGAAGCTGTCCGGGTGGACGTGGTGGGTATCGAAGATCATTTCAGCATGGGCTTCGTCGTGGCAGAACAGGGCGGCGACGGGGCCGGGATCGCGCCCGGTGAGGGGGTTCATGGCGTTGAAGAGATGGGTGGCGCCTGCGGTGCCGCCGGTGGCGCAGATCTGGCAGAGGGCGGTGGTGGTCTGTTCACAGGAGGCGATGGTATGGCCGAGGCTGACGCGGACGCCGGCTTTGGTGAAGAGGGGGATGGCGGTTTCGGCGTGGGGGAGTTCGGGGGCGAGGGTGACGACGCGGACGATGCCGGTTTCGAGGGCTTCGCGGACGCGATGGGTTTCGGGTGGAATGGCGTAGGGGGGCTGGGCGCCGAGTTTGTGGGGGCTGACGAAGGGGCCTTCGAGATGGGCGCCGTGGATGGCTGGCCCGTTCTGGACGCCGGTTTTCCGGACTTCGGCGATGGCGCGCAGGGCGTCCATCACGTCCGGCCAGGGGCGGGTGATGGTGGTGGGGAGGATGGTGGTGGTGCCGTGGGCGAGGTGGAAGCGGGAGAGGGCGCGGATGGCGTCCGGGCCGTCCATCGTGTCGTGGCCGTTGCCGCCGTGGACGTGGGTGTCGATGAAGCCGGGGAGGATATAGCGGTCCGGGGCTTCGGGGAGGGGGGTTATGGTGGTGATGTGTGTGTCGAACGTGATGCGGCCGGGGATGACGGAATTGGGGAGAACGAGTTGGCCGTCGAGATGCACGCTGGATGATCCTTTTATGGGAGGGGGGCTATCATGCCACCGAAGTGCCGGGGATCAATGGGGGAGATCAATGGCTGGTTTTCCGGCTGCTGCCCTTGCGGCTGAGATCTGTGACGCGGTCTTCTGCGAGGGTGCAGGCGGCGTGGACGAGGGTAAGGTGGCTGAGGCCCTGGGGGGTGTTGCCGAGATGGGAATTGTCGTGCGGGTCGATCATTTCGGCGAGGGTGCCAGTGTTTTTCGGGAGGGCGGTGAGGATGTCCTCGAACAGGGTGTGGGCTTCCTGTTTGCGGCCGAGCAGGAACAGGCCTTCGACCATCCAGAAGGAGCAGGCTAGGAAGGTGCCTTCTTCAGAATCGGCGCCTGAGTAGCGGTAATAGAAGGGACCGCGGGAGAGTTCGTTCTTCAGGGCGTCCAGTGTGGCGGACATGCGGTCCCGGCCGTCGAAGCCGAAGCGTATGGCGAGGGCGAGGGAGGCGTCCAGCCGTTCGGTTCCGGCATGGAAGGTATAGGCCTGCCGGGTTTCTGACCAGCAGTGCGTATCGATCCATTCGGCGATGCGGATGCGTTCGCGCTGCCAGCGGGGGAGGCAGTCGGCGGGGATGTGTTCGTCTTCGGCGAGTTGGCTGGCGCGGGTGAGGGCCTGCCAGCAACTGATTTTGGACATGGTGTAGTGTTGGGGTTCCTGAAGTTCCCAGATGCCGGCGTCTTTTTGGCGCCAGTGATCGGCGCAGCGGTCCGCCAGGGAGGCGAGGAGGCGGGCGCTGGTCTGGTCCAGGATATTGCCGCCTGTTACGAACAGATAGGCGGTTTCGAAGATATCTCCGTAGATGCCGTGCTGGTGTTGCAGGGCGGCGAGGTTGCCGGAGACGACGGGGAGGGAGTTTCGGTAGCCTTGGACTTCGTCATGCTCGATCTGGTTGGGGACGTTGTGACCGGAGAGGGAGTAGAGGACCTTGGGGCCGTGGTGGTTCAGGCGGTGGATGAGCCATGTGAAGGCGGCTTTTGCCTCTGGCATGGCGCCGATGCGGAGGAAAGCGTTGACGGTGTAGGCGGCGTCCCTGATCCAGGCGTAGCGGTAATCCCAGTTCTTGTTGCCGCCGATTTTTTCGGGGAGGGAGGTGGTGGCGGCGGCGGCGATGGCGCCGCTGGGTGAGTAGAGCAGGAGTTTGAGGGCGAGGGCGGAGCGACGGACCTCGTTCCGGTAGGGGCCGTCGTATTTCAGGTCGGCGGCCCAATCCCGCCAGGCGGTGTCGCTGGTGTCGATCCGGGCGTCGATATCCTCGATGGTGGGGATACCCAGGGGTTCGTCAGCGCCTGCGAGGATAGCGATCGTGGCACGTTTGCCTTCGGTGAGGGTGATTTCGGCTTCGATGCCGGGGTCTTCTGCCCTGAGGACGTGGACATTGTCGGTGTGGCGGAGCAGGCCGAGGATGTGGCCGACGTGGAAGATATTGCCCTGGGTGTTGTGTTGCAGCCAGGGGGAGACGGTGCCGCATTGAGTGCCGGGGGTGAGATGGATATGGAATGTGATGCGGCCGGAGAGGCCTTCGAGGCGGCGTGCGAATTCGGCCCAGGGGAGGCGGCCTGCGAGGCTGCTGTTGAGGGATTCGGTGAGGCGGGCTTCGCCGTGTTTCGTTTTGAAATGGCTTTCGAGGACGTTGCTGTCCGGCCGGTAGTGGCGGGTGACGGTGAAGGCTTCGTTTGGGCGGATCTGGAAAAAGCCGCCGGTGCGGTCCAGCAGTCGGTCGAACAGGGGCGGCGAGTCCATGTCGGGAACGCACCACCAGTCCATGCTGCCGTCCGGTGCGATGAGTGCGACGGAGCGGCCATCCCCGAGGGCGGCGTAGTCCTCGATCGGCCAGAAGCCGTCTTTCGGGCCATGAGCGTCGGAGGGCGTGGCGATCTCATGGGGCATGTCTGTTCTATCCTGCGTTGAAGCGAAGATAGAAGCGGTGACGGGCACCCGGGTTGCGGGCGTTCACGCAACCGGGATCAGGCCAGGGGGATCAGGCCAAGGGGATCAGGCGGGTGGGGCGGCGGGGTCCGTGCCGATGGCGGCGGGAATGCTGCCGGGGGGAAGGGGATTGGTCAGGCCGCGATGGAGGATGGTGGCCCAGCTTTCCATCCAGCGGTTCGTGGCGTTGACGAAGCGTTGGGCGGGGGGGGAGGCGGGGAGGTTGAGCTTGTCCCAGTAATCCATCGGGGCGATGAGTTTTGTGGTCCCGGGTTGGGTGGGGCTGAGGAGGGTATCGACGGTTTCGAAGTTGAAGCCGCCGTCTTTCTGCTGGGCGATGTGTGTCCAGCCCGTGCCGACCAGCATGGGGGCGATGGGGAAGCCGAGGACGTGGAGGCGTTCGAAGGCCTTGGTGACAAGGGGATCGGGGCTGATGGAGCCGTTGTGGAAGACAGCGACGGTTGTGAACCAGCATTCGGAGATGCCGTTGGCGTCCGTCGCGCGGGAGAGGAGGTTCCGGTCGTCGTGGCAACTGTTCTGGAGGTTGAGCACGCCGTCGTCATGCACGGGGCGGGTGCCGGCGTGGGCGATGACGACGCCGGTGATGATGCCGCGATCGGTGCGGATGAACATGTTGGTGAGGACATCGCCCTGCGGGCCGGTCTGGGCGGTGAGGGCGGGGTGCCAGACGCCTGCGGGGAGGGGGAGGGCATGACCGGCGAAGGGGACGCTGTTGGTGACGGACTGGTCCAGCGCGGGGAGGGCGGCGCGGTCTGGTGACGGAGAATCCGGCGCGGGGGGGGCGTTCTGGTCCGTGCCCTGTTGCTGGCCGTTCTGGGGTTGTGGTGGGGGTGTGGGGGTGTGGAAGGCCGCGCGTGACAGGAAGGGCATGGCGCGCAGGAGGTATGGCGTCGGGTAAAATGCGGCCAGGGCGGAGAAGAAGACGGTGCTGTAGAGGCACAGGCGCCAGAGCGGCGCGCGTTTCCAGAGGCGTGGGAAGGCGGACATGGGCTGCGGGTTCAGCGGGCCATGCGCGCGCGCATCGATTCGGTATCGTTGGCGATTTCGGCCGTGACGCCGTTTTCGCCGGAAGCGATGCGGACCATTTTCGCGCCCTGCTGGCGGGCGACGATGAGGCTTTCGCTGATCATGTCTTCGATGGAGCGGACCAGATCGCGCGCGCTGGCGCCGGTGCCGAGGCGGTTCTGGCGTTGCATGACCTGGAACAGGATTTCCGCGTCGATGCCGCCGGGTTCGACGTTGAGGCCGTAGCTTTCGATCATCATTTCGATTTCGAGGGCGGCGACGCGGGCGAGGTCCAGCCCCTGGAGCGCGTGGAAGGTGAAGATCCGGTCCAGCCGGTTCAGGACTTCGGGAGCGAATCCGGCCTGGCGGAGGGCTTCGACGGATTCGGCGCGCTGGCGGTCCGGTTCGTTGGCGAGGCGTTCGGCGATTTCGGAGAGGGCGTCCGTCGCGATGTTGGAGGTGAGGATGAAGATCGCGCGGGAGGTTGAGACGTGTTCGTTGTTGGAGGCTTCCGTCACGTAGCCGTCGTTCCAGGCGGTGAGGAACTTCTTGAGCGTGTCCGGGTGGGCTTTTTCGATTTCGTCCAGCAGGACCACGGCGTCCGGCTTTTCTTTCAGGCCGCCGGTGAGTTTGCCGTAGGTTTCCGAGCCGATGAAGCCTTTGGACATGCCGAAGAGCTGGGTTGCGGCGGCGGGGTGGGACATCTGCGTCATGTCGAAATGCAGCAGGGGGCGGTCCGTCTGCCTGGCGACCTGTTTGGCGAGGTAGGTCTTGCCGGTGCCGGGGGGGCCTGCGAGCAGGAAGATTCCGACGGGCTTGCCGCGCACCTGGAGGGCGAGGCGGCGGCGGAGCTGCTGTGCGATGTCCTCGCACACCTGATCCTGGCCGATGACGCGGGCGCGGAGGCCGGCCGCCAGTTCATCGGCGTCGATCACGGTTTCTTTCTGTTCGCGCGCCATCATGTCTTCGAGGGCGTTGCGGTTGGTCAGTCTGGCCAGAACGTCCATCATCGATCCCCGTCTGCGTCTGAGGCCTTGCCTCGAAATTTTTTCGGCGCGTGTCTCGAACAGGAGTCCGGCCACGCCCAGGAGTGCGCCCATGCCGGCCAGTGGCGGGAATGCCGGGCTGGCCCAGTAAACGGCCCGCTGGAATCCTGCCAGGGACAGGTGGAGCGCCATGGCGGCTTGCAGGCTGGCCAGTGCCAGGAAGATCACCATCATCACCGGCATCAACCGGTTGAGCATGGGCAGGATCGATCTCATGACACAAGGCTTTGCATGATGTGCATCTGATCCTTCTCGCGCCTGTGTGGCAAGGGGGTGGCGTGGGTTTCGGGTAACGGAGTGTCGCGGCGGGTGACATGATATGTCATGGATTTAAGCTGCATGGCAGATGCGCCGGTTTGGGGCTGGTTCGAAAAAAGGGAGTTTCATAAAATAGATTTAATAATTTGACATAAACCAAAGCGAGGATGACCGGGGGCGGGAGGAGGTGGCAGGGCTGTTTCGACCGTTTTTTCCCGCTGGCTGGTTGAGTTTCTGCCTGCGGACCTGGGCGGCGCTGGTTCTGGCGCTGGTGGCGGCGTTCTGGCTTCAGCTCGATGCGCCGGTGACGGCGGCCGTGACGGTGATGATCATTGCGCAGCCCTTGCGGGGGCAGGCCCTGTCCAAGGCGTATTTCCGGAGTGTCGGCACGTTTGCGGGCGGGGTGGCGTCTGTCGTGCTGGTGGCGCTGTTTCCGCAGGAGCGTGGGATGTTGCTGGGCAGTGTGGCGGTATGGCTGGCGCTGTGTGCGTTCGTCGGGACGCTGGAGCGGGACTTCCGGGCGTATGCGGCGCAACTGGCGGGTTATACGGTGGCGCTGGTGGCGGTGAACCGGATTGACGCGCCGGCCGATGTGATGAGCGTGGCGTTGAGCCGGGTTTCGGCGGTGATGGTGGGGATTGCGTCTTCCACGACGGTCAATCTGCTGACGGCGTCCCCGCAGGCGTGGCGATCGGTGACGGTGGCGCTGGACGATCATGCGGCGCGGGTGGTGGCGATGACGGAGCGGGCGCTGAAGACGGGGGTTGGGGTGGATGACGTGGCGGTGATCCGTCAGGCGGGGGAGACGCTGGCGCTGACGACGCGGCTTTCCTATGCGCGGACGGAGCTGGTGCATGGGCGGGTGCGGATCGCGGGGGCGCGGTCGGCGCTGGTGGCGGTTCTGGAGGCGCTGTCGTGCTGCCGGACGGTGCAGCGGATCGTGCCGGAGCTGCCGGAGGGGTCCTGGATCGCGCGGCGGGTTCGGGCGGGGATAAGGGCGTTGCCGCGGCTTTCCGAGGGCGCGCCGGGGCAGGGGCGGCTGATGATGGATCTGCTGGCGCATCATGAGGTGCATCGGCCGGGAGAGGTTCCGGCGGCATCCGAAATGTGCCTGATCGAGCGGGCGACGCGGTTTGCGGATCAGCTTGGGTGGATGCGGCGGGGGCGGCGGGCGCTGATGGATGGGCGTGTTACGGTATCGCGCGTGGAGGTGCGGCATCATCGGGATGTGGTTCTGGCTTTGGTGAATGCGTTGAGGATGCTGATCGGGTTCAGCCTGGCGGCGGGGCTGTGCGTGGTGACGGGGTTGCCGAACGCGACCACGGCGCTGGCGCAGACGGCGCTGATCCTGACGCTGGCGACGACGACGTTCGAGGCGGGGCGGTTCGGGCTGGGGGCGGTGATCGGGACGCCGGTGGCGATTTTCGTGGCGGCGTTTCTGGACTTTCACGTATTGCCGCATAATTCGGACATGACGGTTCTGGCGTTGGTGCTGCTGCCGCAGACGGTGGTGTCCTGCCTTCTGATTCTCAATCCGGGGACGGCGGCGATCGGGCTGAATTACGGGATTTTCTTTCCGGTCATTCTGGGGATCAGCAATCCGCATGTGTACGATCCCGTCGCATTTGCGGGCCGGAACGTGATGTATCTGTTTGCGGCGTGGCTGTCTTTTGCGTCTCTGGTGCTGTTGCTGCCGCCTTCGGCGCGACGGCGGCGGTTCCGGGTGGCGTCCGCGCTGGTATTCGGGCTTCGGGCGCAGTTTGCCGGGCTGGGGGAGCAGGGGCGGCCGCCGAAGCTGACGGTGTATTACGACCGGCTGGCGCAGATCATGACGTGGACGTGGCATCTGAAGAGGGGGCATCTGAACAGGGGGCATCCGAAGAGAGGCGGCATGCCTGTGATGCGGCGGATGGTGGCGTTCGGGGATCTGGATCTGGCGCTGGCGCAGGCGCGGGAAGCGTTGGGGGTGGCGGGTGTGGTGCCGGTTCTGGCGGAGGCGGCGCGGCTTGGGCTGGGGGCGATGACGTGGCGCGAGGCGTTGCCGGAACCGGAGATACGGGTGCGGGTGCGGGCCATGCGGCGGGCTATGGAGGGTTTGAGGGCGTCGTATGCGGGGGTGCCGGCCGGGGAGCGGCTGGTGATCGTGCGGGCGGTGGCTGGGCTGTTCGAGGTGTCTGATCTGGTGGTTCGGCATGGGGCGGCGTTGCGGCGTTATGGCGTGCTGCGGCGGGGGGGGTGATGTTTGCGGCGCGGAGTGTGCTGGATATCGATGGGCTGCTGGTTTCGGCCTTCGTGTTCAATTTTTTGCTGTCGCTGGTGGTGCTGCTGATTTTGCGGGTGGTGCTGAAGGGGTTCGATCTGTGGCGGTTCGTCTGGAATCCGCCGCTGATGCAGTTCGGGATTCTGATTTGTCTTCAGGGTTTGTTCACGCTTTTGTTCTAAGGGGTTTGTGCTGCCGTGTTTGATCGTGCGCGACGCTGGTTTCAGGTGTGTTTGACGGTGTGTGTGCTGGCGATTGCGGGCGTCGTGGCGGTGGTGATGTGGGATTACTACACGGCGGCGCCGTGGACGCGGAACGGGCAGGTGCGGGCGCAGGTGGCCAATCTGGCGTCTCGCGTGACGGGACCGGTGATCCGGGTGTGTGTGCTGGACAATCAGTTCGTTCACAGGGGGGATGTCCTGTATGTGATCGATCCGTATGATTTCGAGATTGCGGTGGCGGCGGCGACGGCGCGGCGGGATGAGCGGAAGGCGGACCTGGAGTTCCGGCTTTCGGCGCAGGCGCGCCGGGAGCGTTTGCCTGATATTTCCGTGTCTCCCGAGGAGAAGCAGCAGTTCAGGGCGCAGGCGCATCAGGCGCAGGCGCAGTATGATGCGGCTGTTTCTGCCCTGGCGCGGGCGAAGATCGATCTGGAGCGGACGCGGATCAGGAGTTCGGTGAACGGGTATGTGACGAACCTGACGATGCGGGAGGGGGATTATGCGACGGCGGGGCAATCGAATGTTCAGGTGATCGACTCGGATTCCTACTGGGTGGATGGGTATTTCGAGGAGACCAAGGTGCATGGGCTGCATGTGGGAGATCCGGTCCGGATGGATCTGATGGGATATCCGAAACCGCTGTTCGGGCATGTGTCCAGTGTGACGCGCGGGATTGCGACGGCGAATGCGGAGCGTTCCATTCAGGGGCTGCCTTCGGTGGACCCGGTTTATACATGGGTGCGGCTGGCGCAGCGGATTCCGGTGCGGGTGGCGTTGGACCGGATGCCGGAGGGGGTGGTGCTGTCCGCGGGGATGACGGCGACGGTGACGGTGGTTTCGGCGTCCGGCAACCGGGCACATGAATCGGTGCGGGAGGCGCTATTCCGGGCTTATGCCGGTGTGCGCCATGCGGCGGGGCGGATGTAGGGGGGTTACTGGACGAACACGTCCAGGGCGAGCATCTGGTTGGGCGCGTTGAAGGCCGGGAGGACTGTCGGGCCCATGGCGAAGATGGCGCCGACCGCGAGGCCTGTGGGGCCAGGGGTGGTGACGGGGGTGATGTCCACCTCGCCCGCGGTCTGGATGGGGAGGAGGACCTGCTGCGGTTTGCCGCTGAGGACGACGCGCTGGGAGAGGCCGGCGGAGGAGATGGTGATGATGTTGCCCGGGATGCCTTGCGGGTCGAACACGGGCATGTTGACCAGGCGGAGTTCACCGCGTTTGACGGCGGCCAGGATATTGGCCTGCTGATCGGCGGGGAATGGGGAATGGCGCAGGGCGGCCTCGGCGTGTGCGGGGTCGATCATGGCGAGCTGGGCGGCGGCGTGCTGGACCTGCGGGGTGGCTGCGGCGGTGTGTTGCTGCTGTGGGGCGGGTGGAGGCTGGGGGGTGGTGGATGCGCCGGGGAGGAAATGGGTGAGGGCGACGAGGGCGAGCGCGAATCCGCCGGCGCCGAGGGTGAGTTTCTGGCCAACCGAATAGCGTGTGGGGGGTGCCTGGCGTGGGCCTTTCGGCTCGAAATCCGGATGGTCGTTCATGAAGGCAGTTGAGCGCGGCGGCGGGCCGGTGGCAAGCGACTTCCTGCATGTCCGGCCATGGAAGTGGAGGGAGTTGGGTGTCGGGGGTGTAAACTTGGCCTTGCGTCTGGCGGCGCGATCGCCTAGATAGCAGGCATTCCTTCATCTTCCGCTGTTACGGGGGGTGGCCCTCAAAGGCCGCCTTTTTTGTTTTGGACATTGATCTTCCACATCTGACTGGCCTTGATGCCCGCATTGCGGAGCGGATTGCGCCGACTCTGGCCGATCTTGGTTTCGAGCTGGTGCGCCTGTCCGTTCTGGGCAAGGAGATGCCGACGATTCAGGTCATGGCGGACCGTGCTGACGGTACGCTGATCTCGATCGAGGAGTGCGAGCAGATCAGCCACGCGATCGGTGCTGTTCTGGATGTGGACGATCCGATTCCCGGAGCGTGGTCTCTGGAGGTATCGTCCGCCGGGATTGATCGGCCGTTGACGCGGGCGAAAGACTGGGACCGGTTTGCCGGGCATCTGGCGCGGATCGAGCTGGATGCGCCGGTGGATGGCCGCAGGCGGTTTTCCGGGGTTGTTCTCGGGACGCGGGAGGGCAGTGGCGTGGTTCGTCTGGATGATGGCGCGGAGGTCGTGCTGCCGCTGGAGCGGGTGCGCAAGGCGCGTCTGGTGCTGACGGATGCGTTGATCGAGGCCAGTGCGTCCATGATGGGTGTGCCGAGTGGTGTCGGGGTGGAGGAGGAGGCGGATGCGCCGGCTCCGAAGCGTTCCAAGGTTCCGAAGCTGAACCCGGTGAAGCCGGGCAAGCGCGGTGGCCGGACGCGGCATTAGGAAAGTTTTCACCGTGTGCGTGGTTTATGGCGCACCGGATCGTTGTGTGAGTGCGGTGCCTTTCGTTGAGGCGCGCTGAGTTGGAGAGACGTCACTGATGGATACCTCCGTTACCCGTCCCGAGCTGCTGCTGGTTGCAGATGCGGTTGCGCGGGAGAAAACCATCGACCGTGAGGAAGTGCTCGAGGCGATGGAGCAGGCGATCCAGAAGGCTGGGCGCGCCAAGTACGGCCACGAGAAGGACATCCGCGCCACGATCGACCGCAAGACGGGAGAGGTTCGGCTGTCCCGCTGGACCGAGGCCGTCGAGATGGTCGAGAACGAGGATACGCAGATTCCGCTGCATATCGCGCAGAAGTTCAAGCCCGAGATCAAGCTGGGCGAGCATCTGGTCGATCCGCTGCCGCCGATCGATTTCGGGCGGATCGCGGCGCAGACGGCCAAGCAGGTGATCGTGCAGCGCGTGCGTGAGTATGAGCGCAAGCGGCAGTTCGACGAGTTCAAGGATCGCGTGGGCGAGATCGTCAATGGGACGGTCAAGCGGACCGAGTACGGCAACATGATGGTCGAGATCGGCCATACCGAGGCTTTGCTGCGCCGTGACGAGTTGATCCCGCGCGAGTCGTTTCGCAATTCCGATCGGGTTCGGGCGTATATCTACGATGTGCGTGACGAGCCGCGTGGGCCGCAGATCTTTCTAAGCCGTTCGCATCCGGCGTTTCTGGCGAAGCTGTTCGCGCAGGAAGTGCCCGAGATCTATGACGGGATCATCGAGATCAAGGCCGTGGCCCGTGATCCGGGGTCTCGTGCCAAGATGGCGGTGATTTCCAAGGATGCGTCCATCGATCCGGTGGGTGCGTGCGTGGGTATGCGTGGTTCTCGTGTGCAGGCGGTCGTGGCCGAGCTGCAAGGCGAGAAGATCGACATCATTCCGTGGAGCCCGCAGGCGGCGACGTTCGTTGTGAACGCATTGGCGCCGGCGGAAGTCTCCAAGGTCGTGATGGACGAGGAGGCCGGGCGGGTCGAGGTCGTGGTGCCGGACGAGCAGCTTTCGCTGGCAATCGGCCGCCGTGGTCAGAATGTTCGCCTGGCGAGCCAGTTGACGCGTTGGGATATCGACATTCTGACGGAGGCCGAGGAATCGGAGCGCCGCCAGGAGGAGTTCCGCAAGCGTACTTCTTTGTTCACGGATTCGCTGGATGTGGACGATGTGATTGCGAGCCTGCTGGTGACGGAAGGCTTCCATTCGATCGAGGAGCTGGCTTATGCCGATCCCGACGAGTTGCACAACATCGACGGATTCGACGAGAGCGTGGCCGAAGAGCTGATGCGCCGTGCCGAGGAGTTCCTTGTCGGCAAAGAGCAGGAGCTGGACGACAAGCGGCGCGAGCTGGGCGTTGTGGACGATATCGTGGAGCTGGGCGCGTTCTCCAACAAGATGCTGGTGACGCTGGGTGAGAAGGGCGTGAAGACGCTCGACGATCTGGCGGATCTGGCGGGTGACGAGCTGGTCGAGATGCTTGGATCGGATGCGATCGAGGAGGATGCGGCCAACGAGATCATCATGGCGGCGCGCGCGCACTGGTTCGGCGAGGAGCCGAAGCCGATTGGCGGATCTGCTGAAGAAGCGGTTTCGGATGAGGCGGCGGAACATGAGGAGCCTTCAGACGTCTGACGATCTGAACATGGATGACGCCGCGTTCGAGCAGGACGAGCGCGGCCCGCAGCGGCGTTGCATCGTCACGCGGGAGCATGGCGCGCCGGAGAGAATGCTGCGATTCGTAGCGTCTCCGGATGGCATGATCGTGCCCGATCTGGCTGCAAGGCTGCCTGGACGGGGAATCTGGTTGAGTGCGCGGCGGGATGTGATAGAAACCGCGCGAACACGGAATCTGTTTTCGCGAGCGGCGAAAGCACGAGTGACGGTGCCTCCAGATCTTCTGGAGGTGCTTGAGGCCGGAATGGCGGTGCGGATTGCCCAGACGCTGGGACTTGCGCGCCGTGCGGGACAGGCGGTTTGCGGGTTTGCGAAGTGCCGGGAGTTGATCGTCGCGCGTCGGGCCGGACTGGTTGTCCAGGCTGAAGGCGGCAGTGGCGATGAGTTGGCCAGGCTGGTTTCCGGCGCGCGATCCTTGCCGGTCGTGATGGTTGACGGGTCGGCGCTGGCGCAGGCGTTCGGCCGTGAGAAATCCGTCTGGGCGGTGTTGATGCTGGGTTCGCTGGCATCGAGACTGCTGGCGGAATATGAACGTTTTTCGGGGTTGGCGGTCAAGTCGGCCCCAGATCCGCGGCCGGAACCGCGGACCGGGTTGGAACAGGCAGGTATATGAGCGAAGGCAACGATAAGGACCAGGGCCGCGACCAGAACCGCGATCAGGATCAGGGCAAGGGACGTCTGTCTCTGCGCCCGGCCGGTCGGTCGGACGTGGGGCGGACGGTCGATGCCGGATCGGTCCGGCAGAGCTTCAGCCACGGCCGTTCCAAGGTTGTGCAGGTTGAAGTCCGCAAGAAGCGTGATGGGCGCCCGGCCAACGGTCCGGGAGGCAATCGTCCGGGGCGTCCGGGAATGGGCGCGCGTGCGCTGACGGCGTCCGAACTGGCGACGCGCCAGCGGGTGCTGGAGGAGCAGCGTCTGGAGGCAGTGCGCCGGGAGCAGGAAGCGATCCAGATTCGCTCCGCCGCCGAGGAAGCGCGTCGTCGTGAAGAGGAAGAGCGTCAGGCCGCCGAGGCGGCTGAACGTGAAGCCAGCGCCCTGGCGGCGGCCGAGGAGGCCGCGCGCGAGCAGGAAGACAAGGCCCGTACCGAGAAGGAGCGGGAAGACGCGCGCAAGGCCGCAGCCGAAGCGCGTGCCGCCGCGGCGAATGCGGCCAGGGAGCCGTTGGCGCCGGGTGCCGGTCGTCCGGGTGGCGTGCAGTTGGCGACGCCTGTGGAGCGTCTGCGTCCGTTGGCCGAACGTGCCGTCATGGCGCCGCGCCCTGTGACGCCGCGTCCGGCTCCGGCCGCGCCGCGCGCCCCGAACGAGACCTTGCATCTGCGCACAGGTACGACCGGGGGAGACGAGGACCGTCGTGCGCCGGCGCGCCGTCCTGCAACGCCGCCTCCCGCGCGCAAGACACCGGGTGCGCCTGCCCGCAAGGGGGGAGACAATCGTCGCTCCGGTTCCGGGCGGATCGACGTTCGCGCGGCGATCGAGGGGGATGACGACAAGACGCGTTCGCTCGCTTCGGTGCGCCGTCAGCGCGAGCGTGATCGCCGTCAGGCCGAGCTGGAGCGTCTGCGGGCCGATCAGGTGCGCGTGGTGCGTGATGTCGTGCTGCCGGAATCCATTACGGTGGCCGAGCTGGCCAACCGTATGGCGTCCCGCCAGGGTGAAGTCATCAAGGCGCTTATGAAGATGGGCGTGATGGCGACGGCGACGCAGAGCATTGATGCGGATACGGCCGAGCTGGTCGTTGAAGAGTTCGGGCATCGTGTCCGCCGTGTTTCCGAAAGCGATGTCGAGATCGGCATCGAGGGGCATGAGGACACCGAGGCGGAATTGCAGCCGCGTGCGCCGGTCGTGACGGTGATGGGCCATGTCGATCATGGCAAGACATCTTTGCTGGATGCGCTGCGCACGACGGACGTGGTGGCTGGCGAGGCCGGCGGCATTACGCAGCATATCGGTGCGTATCAGGTGACGCTCGAATCCGAGCAGAAGATCACGTTCATCGATACGCCGGGCCATGAGGCGTTTACCTCCATGCGTGCGCGTGGCGCGTCCGTGACGGATGTGGTCGTGCTGGTTGTCGCGGCGGATGATGGCGTGATGCCGCAGACGATCGAGGCGATCAAACACGCGAAGGCGGCCAACGCGCCGATTATCGTGGCGATCAACAAGATGGACAAGCCGGGTGCGAATCCGGATCGTGTTCGTCAGGCGTTGCTGAGCCATGAAATCGTGGTCGAGGCGATGGGCGGCGACGTTCAGGACATTGAGGTTTCGGCGCTGAAGCGGACCGGGCTGGACAAGCTGGAAGAGGCGATCCTGCTTCAGGCTGAGATTTTGGACCTGAAGGCCAATCCGGACCGTCTGGCGGAAGGCCCTGTTATTGAGAGCCGTCTGGATCGTGGCCGTGGCCCCGTGGCGACGGTGCTGGTTCAGAAGGGTACGTTGAAGCGTGGCGATATCGTGGTGGCAGGCGCCGAGTGGGGCCGGGTGCGTGCGATGCTGGACGATCGTGGCCGTCAGGTTCAGGCGGCTGGCCCGTCCATGCCGGTCGAGGTTCTGGGTATTGCCGGGGTTCCGGGTGCTGGCGAGCCGTTCGTGGTTGTCGAGAACGAGAACCGGGCGCGCGAGATTTCCGAGTTCCGTCAGCGCAAGATCCGTGACCGCCAGGTTGCCGGGCAGACTGCGGCGCGTGGCACGCTCGACCAGATGCTGGCGCGCATTCAGGCGGGCGAGCAGAAGGAAGTCGCGGTCCTCATCAAGGCTGACGTGCAGGGATCTGCCGAGGCTCTGGCGACGACCGTGCAGAAGCTGGAGCATGAGGAAGTCAAGATCCGCGTGCTGAACGCGACTGTCGGGCAGATCACGGAGAGCGACGTTCAGCTGGCCAAGGCGTCCGGCGCGGTGATTGTGGCGTTCAATGTGCGTGCGACCAATCAGGCGCGCGAGATGGCGCAGCGTGACGGCGTGGATATCCGCTATTATTCGATCATCTATCAGGTGGCGGATGATGTGGAGCAGCTCGTGAAGGGCAAGATCGCGCCCAAGCATCGCGAGAAGTTCCTGGGCTATGCCGAGATCCGTCAGGTGTTCAACATCACCAAGACCGGCAAGGTCGCGGGTTGCTACATCACCGAAGGGCTGGTCAAGCGTGGCTGTGGCGTGCGTCTGCTGCGTGACAACGTGGTCATTCATCAGGGTGAACTCAGCCAGCTCAAGCGCTTCAAGGATGACGTCAAGGAAGTGGCACGTGGTTACGAGTGCGGCCTGTCCTTCGCGGGGTATAACGACCTGCGTGAGGGTGATGTCGTCGAGTGCTACGAGATGGAAGTGGTGCCTGCATGAGCAGCCGTCGTTCCAGCAAGACGGATGTGAAGGGACCGGCGGGGCAACTCGCCGGTCATTCTTCTTCCGGGCCGTCCCAGCGCCAGCTTCGGGTTTCCGAAGAAGTGCGCCGGGTATTGGCGGATCTGTTTGCGCGGACGGAGTTTCGGGATCCGGAGCTGCTGGATGTGCGGATTACGGTGACGGAAGTGCGGATCGCGCCGGATTTCAAACATGCGACGGCATTTGTGTGCCGGTTGGGGCGGAGCGATATCGAAGAGGTTCTGCCTGCCCTGAAGCGTGTGGCGCCGTTTTTGCGGACCGGGCTGTCCAAGGCGTTGCGGTTGCGGGTGGTGCCGGAGATTCATTTTCAGCCGGATACGGCGCTGGACAATGCCATGGAGATGGACGCGCTGTTCCGGTCTCCCGAGGTCAGGCGCGATCTCGACTGATCGGTTATGGGCAAGCGGACGAAGGGTATTGAGCTTGACGGGTGGCTGATCGTGGACAAGCCGCTTGGAGTGGGTTCGACGGATATCGTGTATCGGGCGCGACGGGCGTTCGATGCGCGTAAGGCGGGCCATGCGGGAACGCTGGACCCGCTGGCGAGTGGGGTGCTGCCGATTGCGTTTGGCCGGGCGACCAAGACGATTCCCTACATCATGGATGCGACGAAGCGGTATCGGTTCACGCTGAATTTCGGTGAGTCCCGGACGACGGATGATCGGGAGGGCGAGGTTCTGGCCCGGTCTGACCGGCGGCCGACGGATGAGGCGATTCGCGCGGTCCTGCCGGATCTGACCGGGGATGTGATGCAGGTTCCGCCGGTCTATTCCGCGCTGAAGGTTGGGGGGCAGCGGGCGTATGATCTGGCGCGGGCGGGGAAGCCGCCGGAACTGCCACCGCGCCCGGCGCGTATCGACCGGATCGTGATGGTGGAGCGGCCGGATGCGGATCATGCGGTGTTCGAGGTGCAGTCCGGCAAAGGGGTTTATATGCGGTCTCTGGCGCGGGATATTGCGCTGGCCTGTGGGGCCGTGGGGCATATTTCGGTGTTGCGGCGGACGAAATGCGGGCCGTTCACGGAAGGGGACGCGATTACGCTGGACAAGGTGACGCAAAATGTGGACAACGCGCCTGCTTCTCCGGCGCTTCTGCGACCGGCCGCGACCGCGCTGGACGACATCCCGGCGCTGGCCGTGACGGATGCGGAGGCAAGGGCATTGTCTTATGGGCAGGCGTTGGACCTGGACCTGTTTTTCGATCGCCTGCCGGTAGGGTGTGGGGTGGATTCGTCCACCGTCATGCGCGCGATGAACGGGGAGCACGTGATGGGATTGTGCCGTGCTGTGGAAGGCCGGTTGAAAACCGTCCGTCTTTTATAGAATTCCAGAACGGAGATATCCGATGTCGATTACCGCAGAACGCCGCACGGCACTGATTGGCGAATACCAGACCAAGGCTGGCGATACGGGTTCGCCCGAGGTTCAGGTTGCCCTGCTGACCGAGCGTATCGTGAACCTGACCGAGCATCTGAAGACCCATGCGAAGGATTTCCATTCGCGTCGTGGTCTGCTGGTTCTGGTTGGCAGCCGCCGCAGCCTGCTGGACTATCTGAAGCGCAAGGATCAGTCCCGCTATCAGACGCTGATCGGTCGTTTGGGCCTGCGTCGCTAAGTTTGAGCTTTCTGGCGAAGGTGCCTGTACCTGCGGGATACGGGCGATTCGTGACGTTACCGGTGCCCGCTTCCGGGTGCCGGACTACCCCGGCCGCGTTCGCGGACCAGGAGTCGGGTGCGCCGCCCGCCGGCGTTTCAGGCCACATGGTGTCTGGTTGGGAATTCTCCCGGCCCGCGCTCCATGCCGTCCGAGACGCTGCCTTGATCGAGGCGCCATCCCCACGCAGACATGCTGCTCCTGACGCGATGTTCGGCCCGTTAGGAGTGATGTGATGTTCAATTACTTCCGCAAGGAAATCGAGTGGGGCGGTCGCCCGCTGATTCTGGAGACCGGCAAGATTGCCCGCCAGGCCGATGGCGCGGTGATGGTGACGTATGGCGATACGGTCGTGCTGTGTACGGCGGTGGGTTCCAAGAGCGTCAAGCCGGGGCAGGACTTCTTCCCGCTGACGATCAACTATCAGGAAAAGGCGTTCGCTGCCGGCAAGATTCCGGGTGGGTTCTTCAAGCGTGAGGGGCGCCCGTCCGAGGCCGAGGTTCTGAACGCGCGTCTGATCGACCGGCCGATCCGCCCGCTGTTCCCTGACAATTTCCGCAATGAAGTGCAGGTCGTGGCGACGGTTCTGAGCCATGACATGGAGAACGATCCGGCGATCGTGGCGCTGATCGGCTGTTCTGCGGCGCTGACGCTGTCCGGCATTCCGTTCTTCGGGCCGGTCGGGGCGTGCCGGGTTGGCCGTCTGGACGGAAAGCTGGTGGTGAATCCGACGCTGGCCGAGATGAAGGAAAGCGATCTGGATCTGGTCGTGGCCGGTACGCATGAAGGCGTGCTGATGGTCGAGTCCGAGGCGTCTGAGCTGACGGAAGAGACGATGCTCGAGGCGGTGACACTGGGGCATGAGTCGTTCCAGCCGGCGATCGACGCGATCATCGCCCTGGCCGAACATGCGGCGAAGGCGCCGTGGGATCTGGTCGGGCCGAGCAAGGAAGAGATCGCGCTGCGCAAGCGGGTCGAGAAGGTTGGCACCAAGCTGATCGCCGATGCCTACAAGGAGAAGGTGAAGCAGGCTCGTTACGAGAAGGTCGGCAAGGCGAAGGCGCGGATCATCGAGCTGCTGGCCGAGGAAGAGCTGGACGTCGAGGCTGCCAAGCCGATGCTGAAGGATCTGGAGGCGCAGGTCGTTCGGGGGGCGGTTCTGAAGACCGGGATGCGGATCGACGGACGTGATCTGAAGACGGTTCGTCCGATCGTGTCCGAGGTTGGCATTCTGCCGCGGGCGCATGGGTCCGCGCTGTTCACGCGTGGCGAGACGCAGGCGCTGGTCGTGGCGACGCTTGGTACGGGCCAGGACGAGCAGGTGATCGATGCGCTGGAAGGCGAATATCGCACCAACTTCATGCTGCATTACAACTTCCCTCCGTATTCGGTGGGCGAGTGTGGGCGCATGGGCAGCCCGGGCCGTCGTGAGATCGGGCATGGCAAGCTGGCGTGGCGTGCGATTCATCCCCTGCTGCCGGGCAAGGACAAGTTCCCGTACACGATGCGCGTCGTGTCCGAGATTACGGAGAGCAACGGTTCGTCTTCCATGGCGACGGTGTGCGGCACGTCTCTGGCGCTGATGGATGCGGGTGTGCCGCTGCCGCGCCCGGTGGCCGGCATTGCGATGGGCCTGATCAAGGAAGCGCGCGGTTATGCGGTGCTGTCCGACATTTTGGGTGACGAGGATCATCTTGGTGACATGGACTTCAAGGTGGCCGGGACGGAGCAGGGCGTGACGGCCTTGCAGATGGACATCAAGATCACGTCCATCACGCCGGAGATCATGAAGATTGCGCTGGAGCAGGCGCGTGAGGGCCGCATCCATATTCTGGGTGAGATGTCCAAGGCTTTGACCGAGGGGCGTGACGACGTTTCGGGCAATGCGCCGAAGATCACGAAGATTTCCGTGCCGAAGGAGAAGATCCGTGATGTGATCGGGTCCGGCGGCAAGGTTATCCGTGAGATCACCGAGTATTCGGGTGCGAAGATCGATATTGGCGACGATGGGACGATCACGATCGCGGCGTCCAGCGACGAGCAGGCGCAGAAGGCGATTTCCCGCATCGAGGGCATTACGGCCGAGGCGGAGATTGGCCGGATCTATAACGGCAAGGTTGTGAAGACGGCCGATTTCGGCGCGTTCGTGAACTTCCTTGGTGCGAAGGACGGTCTGGTTCACATCTCCGAACTGGCGGAAGGCCGGGTTGGCCGCACGACGGACATCGTCAAGCAGGGCGATGCGGTGAAGGTGAAGGTCATCGGGTTCGACGATCGCGGCAAGGTCAAGCTGTCCATGCGGGTTGTGAACCAGGAGACGGGTGCCGATATCAGCGATCAGGTCGGGTCGAAGCCGGGCCGTCCGCGCCGTGAAGACGGCTGAGCCGTTTTCACTGGTTTCTCTGCTGGGTTAATCCGGGTGTGCGCCTGACGAGGGGGCGCACCCGGTAGTTTGTGGGTTGTGATGAAGTCGATCGATACCATCCGCATGGGCGGAACGGACGTGTTGCCGATCATCGAAGGCGGCAAGGGCGTCTCGGTTTCGACCGGTGTTTCCGCTGGTCATTGGGCGGCCTGTGGAGGCGTGGGGACTGTTTCGGCAGTCAATGCCGACAGTTTCGATGCCGATGGGCATCCGGTTCCGCAGGTTTATCATGGCCGGACACGCCGTGACCGACATGAGGAACTCGTGCGGTATGCGATCGAGGGCGGGATTGCGCAGGTTCGGGCGGCGCATGAGATTTCCGGCGGGAAAGGGCGGATCAACGCCAACATCCTGTGGGAGATGGGGGCTGCCGAGCGCGTCATCACCGGGATTCTGGAGGGTGCGCCGGGGCTGGTGAATGGTCTGACCTGTGGCGCGGGGATGCCGTACCGGCTTTCCGAGATCGCGGCGAAGTACAAGATTCATTATTATCCGATCGTATCTTCCGCGCGGGCGTTCAATGCGTTGTGGAAGCGGTCCTATTCCAAGACGCCGGAACTGCTTGGCGGTGTGGTTTATGAGGACCCGTGGCGTGCGGGCGGGCATAACGGCCTGTCCAACACCGAGAATCCGCTGGTTCCTGAAGATCCGTTTCCGCGTGTTCTGGCGTTGCGGAAGGCTTTGCGGAGCTTCGGGCTGGATGAGACGCCGATCATCATGGCGGGTGGCGTCTGGTGGCTGGAAGAGTGGGCGGACTGGATCGGCAATGCGGATCTGGGGCCGATTGCCTTCCAGTTCGGCACGCGGCCGCTGCTGACGACGGAAAGCCCGATTCCGGATGCGTGGAAGCGGCGCTTGCGGACGTTGAAGGAAGGGGATGTGTTCCTTAACCGGTTCTCGCCAACGGGATTTTATTCCTCGGCGGTGAACAACGATTTTCTGCGGGATCTGCGGGCGCGGTCCGAGCGGCAGGTGCCGTATTCTCCCGAAGCCGTGGGCGATCATACGGCGTCTTATGGCGTGGGCGCGCGCAAGCGCGAGGTGTTCGTGACCGAGCAGGACCGGCGGCGGATCGAGGAGTGGGCGACGCAGGGCTTCACGGAAGCGATGCGGACGCCGGATTCGACGCTGGTGTTCGTGACGCCGGAGAATGGGCGGGAGATCGTGAAGGATCAGGTGGACTGCATGGGCTGCCTGTCCGAGTGCCGGTTTTCCAACTGGAGCCAGCGTGGGCCTGACTATTCCAACGGGGCGAAGGCGGATCCGCGTTCCTTCTGCATTCAGAAGACGTTGCAGGAGATTGCCCATGCCGATGAGGCGGATGGCGAGCGGGTGATGGATCACAATCTGATGTTTGGCGGGACCAATGCCTGGCGTTTCAGTGTCGATCCGTTTTATGCGGACGGGTTCACGCCGAGCGTGAAGCAGCTTGTGGATCGTATTCTGACGGGACGCTGAGACATCGATGACGTTGCGACTGTCTGGTTTTTCCTGCTCGGTTGCGCGTCTGTCCCATTTCCTGGCCCGTCATGCCATCGTTCTGTCTCCTGAGCAGTTTGCGCTGATCGAGGGCGTACGCAGCGCGCTGGTGACGGGGTTGGCGCTGGTGCCTGCGCTGTATTTTCATAATCCGTCTTATGGCTGGATCGCGTTCGCGGCGTTCTGGGCGTGTCTGCTTGAGCCTGGGGGGGGCATTGGCGAGCGCGCGCGCATCATGCTGGCGTTTACGGTGCTGGGTGGGGCGGGTGTGGTGCTGGGAGCGGTTGCGGCGTGGCTGGGGCCGGCGGCCGTGGTGGGTGTCCTGCTGCTGGCGGGGGTGGCGTGTGGGCTGGCGCGGGCTCTGCCGCCTGTTCAGGCGTTGCTGTTTACACTGGTGGGGGCGGCGGTTGCGGCGGCGACGGGGTTTGCGCAGCCGGTTGCCGGAGCCGTGAGGCTGGCCGGTTTGTTTGTGGCGGGCGCGGTTCTGGCGACGGTGTTTTGTCTGCTGATATGGCGGCTGCATCCTTATGGGTCTGCGCGGCGGGCGACGTCTTCCGCATTCCGGTTGCTGGCGGTGATGGCGGAGGAACTGTCGGCTGGGGTTTTGCGCGAGGCGGTGCATCGTCAGGCGGTGCGGGCGGCGATCGAGCAGGCGCGGTCCGTGGCGGTCCAGTCCAATGCGGGGCATGCGAGCGAGGGGCGGAGGCGGCGGTTCGGAACGGCGTTGACGGGGGCGGAGCGGTTGTTTTCCGCGATGCTGGCGATCGAGCATGTCATTCAGCGGGAGGGGGTTGATCCGCCGGGGCGTGCGGCGCTTGCGGAGGTGGGGCGGTTGTGCCGGGTCGAGTCCGCCGATTTCCTGCGGCCCGAGGGTGGGTCTGCCGCGGTGCGGGAGGGGGCGGCGCGTCTTGTCGGGACCGTGCGGTCCACGCGGATCGCGGAGTTGGTTGTTATCTGTGGGCAGGCATTGGCGCTGGTGGCGGGAATGGGGGAGGTAGAAGGCGCGGGTGAACTGGTGCGGCCTCGGGTGCGGCTGACGCGGTCGATCGTGTTGCATGCCATGAGGGTGGCGCTGGCGCTGGTGGGGACGTACGGCGCCTGCCGGATGCTGCATCTGCCGTTTACGTATTGGGCGTTGATTGCGGCGTTGCTGGTGATCCAGCCCTCCGGTTCGACGACGTTGATCCGGAGTTTCGAGCGGGTTCTGGGGAGTGTGAGCGGTGCGGTTCTGGCGGCGGTTCTGGCGGCCGGGACGCACGATCCGGTGGTTCTGCTGGTGATGACCATGCCGCTGACGGTGCTGGCGATTGCGATGCGGGCGGTGAACTACACGATGCTGGTGTTGTTTCTGACGGCGCTGTTCATCGTGGTGGCGGAACTGCTGACGCCGGGGCAGGGGGCGGTGTGGGCGCGGGTGATCGATAATGTGCTGGGAGCGGTGATCGGGCTGGTGGTGTCTCTGCTGGTCTGGCCTGAGCGGGTGGATCGGGACCGGGACCGGATGCTGGCGGAGGCGGTGCGGGCGACGTTGCAGTATGTGGCGCTGGCGTTGCGTGGGGTTTCCGGGCCGACGCTGGATGGAGCGCAGCGGTCTGCCGGGCTTGCGACGATCCGGGCGGAATATGCCCAAGGGGGCATTCTGCTGCTGAGCGGGGGGAGTGTCGGGCGTGCGGATGGGACGCGGCAGGTGGCGTTGCGGGCGATCCGGCGGATTGGCGGGGAGGCGACTTTGCGTCGGTTCGATATCGGGATGGGGGTTTATGGGCCTGATCTTGTGCTGGCGGGCCGGATCGAGGCGCTGGTGGATCGGCTTTCACCGGGGGGGAGCCTGACACCGGGACAGGCTCTGGAGGTGCTGGAGGCGAGCGGGATCGGGTCAGCGGTGCCCGAGATGGGCAAGCCAGGTGAGGATAGTGCTTTGCAGGGCGATGCGCCGGTCTGAATAGCCGTGATCGGTGGGGAAATGGATTTCGGTGGCATCGTTCGGGGTGATGGCGTTGATAGCGCTTGCGAGCGCATCGTCCTGTTTGACGAGGCCGTCATTGGCGGTGATGACGAGGACGGGGTGGTGGGCGAGGCCGGGGGCGGTTTTGAGAAAATCCCATTCCGGGGCGTGTGTGGCGGCTTCGGTGGCGAGGGCTGCCGGGGAGGTTCCGGCCAGGGAGTCCATGTTACCCGCCATGAAGCCGGTCAGGGCTTTCTGGCCGCCGGGGAAGTTTCCGAACTGGCCGAAATTGGCGGCGGAGATGAGGACGGTGCCGAGCAGGTCCGGATTATGGGCGCCGATGAGGGCTGCGGCCATGCCGCCCATGCTGTGGCCGATGATGGCGATGCGGTGCGGGTCGATATCGTATCTGGGGGCGTTGGTTTTCAGGAAATCCAGCGCGGTCTGGCTGTCCTGGAAGACGCTGGTGAAGGAGAATGCGCCGGTGCTGCCCCATGAGCCGCGATAGTGGAAGGTGAGGACGGTCCATCCGGCGCGGCGGAGGGTCTGGGCGATGTCCAGATTGGGTTCATTGCCGGGGAAGCCGTGATAGATGATGGCGGCGGGGTGCGGGCCGGGGCCGGAGGCGGTCCAGAGGACGCCGTTCATGATGCTGCCGTGGCTGGGGATGTGGACGATGTCCATGCCTGCCGGATGGGCGGGATCGGCCGGGGGGTCGGTATAGAGTGCGGCGGGGGGGAGGGCGTGTGCCGTGGGGGTAAGGAGGGTGGCTGCGGTGGCGAGGAGGGTCGTGAGGCCGAGGGTCTGGAGAGGGCGGATCATGGTGGGCTTTCGGGTTCGAGGGAATTTTGGGGGATTTTGAGGATTTGGGAGCGGATGTCTATTGGAGTGTGGACCGGCATGGTCCGGATTGTGGGCGCGTTTCGGGGGGAAGCATGGATTTCAGCCGGGTGCTTCACGGGGAAATGAGGATTTACAGCAGGCCCAGGGCCGTGAGTTCGCGGCGCATGGCTTGCGGGAGGGTGTCGGCGCCGTCCGTGATGTCGTGCGGGGTGAGGTCTGGCGGGGCGTCTTCGGGTTTGAGGTAGCGCCAGCCCTGAAAGGCGCGCATCGGGCGGGGGCGGACAGGGATGGGGGTTGGGCCGGTGAGGATGAGGGTGCCCTGTGTGCCGTCCGGGCGGGTGATGGTGTCGAAGCCGACGATGGGCTGGCGGCAGAGGATCATGCCGTCCAGCACGCGGTAGAGGGAGCCGCCGTCCAGCACCTCTTCCACGCGTTTTGGCATGGTTCGGGTGTGGACGACGGGATGGCCGGCGTGAGTCTGGTGGTGCATGCGGGCGGCCAGTTCTTCCAGTGTGGAGAGGCCGACCACGAGTTTGATCATGTGGATCATGGACGGGTTTAATGCGTGCCCATGACGGATTGGGCCTGTGTGGCGAAGCGGTCCATGAAGCGTTTGGCATCCACGGCCTGGACGATATGGACCTTGCGGACGCCCATTTTTTTCGGGGCGGTGCTTTCGGGCCAGACATAGGCGTGGCCGTAATTGATGCCGTGTGCGATCTCGACGTCTTCGTAGGCTGTAACGGATTTCGTGATGAGGGTGGGGTCTGCCGCGATGGCGGCGGTGAGTTCGTCCCAGAGCGGGAGGGGGGCATAGAACTTTTTCATGTAGGCCGTGACGGGCGTGTTTTTGGCCGCGACCCGGTCCATGTAGGCATGGGTCATGAGGATGTCGTTGGAGACGTTGCCGACGGAGGTGATTTCGGGCCAGTTGGCGGTCAGGACGATGTGGGCGGCTTCCGGATCGAAGATCATGTTGAAATCTGACGCGAAATCGGCGTTTCCGGTGACGGAGGTGAGGTTTGCGTCCAGCAGACCGCCCATGAAGACGAGCTGTCTGGCGGTGCTGGCGAAGGTAGGGTCGATCCGGATGGCGAGGGCGAGGTTAGTGAGGGGGCCTGCGGCGACGATCGTGACCTGATGGGGGTGGGCGTGGACCTGACGGATGAGGAACAGGGCGGCGCTTTCCTGAATGGGCTGGAGTTTGGGTGTGCCGTCCGGCATGGCGCCGATTCTGGGCTGGGTGTCCGGCACGTTGGTGATGGAGCCGAGGCCACCCCATGCGCCTTTCCACGGGATGGTGCCGTATTGCTGTTCGCGCAGGCGCATCAGTTCGACGGAGTTGATGAGGGGGAGGGTGGCGCCGTCGGCCACGGGGACATCGGTGTGATGCGCGATTTCAAGGAAGCGGCGAAGATGGGCGGATTCAGCGTTCTCCCAGTCATCGCCGGCGGCGACGGTGAAGCCGAGGAGTTTGATGTTCGGGTCCGCCAGGAGGGGGATGGTCGCCTGGATATCGGAGCCGCCCGGGCCGAGGAAATCGTTGTCTTCGATGACGAGGCTGGGGGCTGGCGCCTGAGCGTGTGCAATGCCTGTGGTAGCGAGGCCGATGGCAGTGAGGGAGGCGAGGGCGAGGCGACGAATCATGCGCTGGATGGTCCCGGAAGGAGGGGGGATTCGTCTTTCTCGCCCAATGTGGGGGTTTATGCCAGCCCTTCCAGCAGGCGTGCGATGGCTTCCGCGCCGGGATCGGGGATGTTGCGGAGCTGGCCATGCGGGACGTAGGCGGCGCGACCGGCTTTGGCTTTCATTTCCCGGGTGCTGTCGGCGCCTGCGCGGGCGGCTTTTGCGGCGTCCTGAAGGGTGCCGTTTTCGAGGGTGGTGATGGCGGGAATGAGGGCGTCCAGCATGGTGCGATCTCCGGCTGAGGCGCCACCGTAGGATTGCATCCGTTCGAGACCGGCGGCGAGGCCTTCGTGCCAGTTGGTGTGCTGGCCTGCGGTGGAGAACAGGATGGAGAGTAGGACGCCGCTGGAGCCGCCGGCATGGCGGGCGAGGATGCGGCCTAGCGTGGCGCAGAGTTTTTCCGGTTCGGCGAGGGGGAGTCTGTCCAGCGCGTCGAGGATCTGGCGGGCGGATTCCGCGAAGGTGGAGCCTGCGTCGCCGTCCCCGATTTTCGCGTCGAGCGCGTTGAGATCGCGTTCGTTGTCGAGGAGGATTTTCGCGCCCTTTCTGATGAGGGCTTCGAGGGTGGGATTATGGGAGGGGGCGTCCGGGAAGGTTGGGGGGAGGTCCGGGGCGGGTTGGGTGGAGACGGGTTCGTAGAGGGCGATGCCGGGCCAGGCGATGGGAGCGACCTGCGCGCGCAGGGCGGATTCGATGGTGGGGGTGAGGCCGATGAGGGAGAGGGAGAAGCCGTTCATGTCCAGCGCGGTCATGAGGGAGGCGGGGCCGATGATCCAGTCGATCTCATCGGCGAGGGGGGTGCGGGAGAAGGCGTCGGCCAGGAGGTTGGCTTCGATGGGCGGGACGCTGCCGAGGGTGTTGAGCAGGAGGGCGCAGCGGCCTTTGGGTTTGCGGGCCAGCAGGCGTTCAGCGGCGGTTTGCATCAGCGCGTCGGCGGAGTCCATCGAGATGCGCTCCGCACCGGGTTCGCCGTGGATGCCGAGACCGAGTTCGGCATGGTCGTCATCCAGCCGGGTTTCGTGTTCGGGGTTGAAGACGTTGCAGTCCGACAGGGAGAGGCCGAGGGAGGCGGTGCGGGCGATGGCGTCCTTCGCGGCGTCCAGCACGGTCTGGAGGGAGGCGCCGGTTTCGGCGAGGTGGCCTGCGACTTTCTGGACGAGGATGGTGCCGGCGATGCCGCGTGGAGCGTGGTCTTCATCCAGGGCGATGTCGTCTCCCACGATGACGAGTTCGACCTTGAGGCCGAGCGTGCGGGCCTGCTCGGCGGCGAGGCCGAAATTCAGGCGGTCTCCGGTATAGTTCTTGACGATGAGGAGGCAGCCGTGATCGCCGGTGACGGCGAGGATTCCGGCCAGGATGGCATCGACGCTGGGGGAGGCGAACAGGGCGCCGCAGATGGCTGCGGTGAGCATGCCCTGTCCGACGAAGCCTGCATGGGCGGGTTCGTGGCCGGAGCCGCCGCCGGAGATGATGGCGACGCGGGATTTGTCCCAGTTTTTGCGGAGAACGACGTGGACGTCGTCATGGCCGTCGAGGCGGCAGAGGGTTTTGCCGGCGGAGGAGCGGAGGAAGCCTTCGATGGCTTCGGAGACGATGGTGTCGCGCGTGTTGAGGAAACGTTTCATGCGTGAGGCCTCTGGGTGTGAGGAAGGTGAGACTTTGTACGCGGTTGGGGTGTTCGGGTTTGAACAATTTTCCGGGATGATGTTCGCAAGCGAGCGTTTGCGGCGATCACATATGCGTTTGCGAACGAGGTTGACGGCGCAGGACGACCTCGCCGACGATGAGGAGGGCGGGGCTGGTGGCGGCTTTCGTGGCGTCCGGCAGGGTGGCGAGGGTGGCGGTGATGACATTCTGGGTGGGTTGGGTGCCGCGTTCGATAAGGGCGGCGGGCCAGTCCGGCGGGAGGCCGTGGGCCTGAAGCTGTGTGCAGAGGGCAGGGAGGGAGCTGAGGCCCATATAGAAGACGACGGTCTGGCCTTTGCGGGCGATGCTGTTCCACGGCAGGTCGAGTTCGCCGTCGGCGCGGGCGTGGCCGGTGACGAACAGGCAGGACTGGGCGCAATCCCGATGGGTGAGGGGAATGCCCGCATAGGCGCCGCAGCCGCTGGCGGCGGTGATGCCGGGGATGACGCGGGTGCGGATTCCGGCGGCGGTGAGGGCTTCGATTTCCTCACCGCCGCGGCCGAAGATGAAGGGGTCTCCGCCCTTGAGGCGCAGGACGCGTTCCCCGTTGCGGGCGCGGCGGATCATTTCGGCGTTGATGCCGCCCTGGGGGAGGATGTGGTGGCTCATGCGTTTGCCGACGAAGACACGTTCGGCATCGCGGCGGACGCGTTCGAGGATCGTGTCCGGGATGAGCTGATCGTAGAGGACGCTGTCGCAGTTCTGCATCAGGCGCAGGGCGGCGAGGGTGAGGAGGTCCGGATCGCCGGGGCCAGCGCCGACGAGCCAGACTTCGCCTTCAGGGGAGGCGTTTTCGATCGCGCTGTCCAGGGCGATGCGGGCGGTGGCGTTCTCTCCGGCGAGGGCGGCTTCCGCGCCGGGGCCATCCACGAAGTTTTCCCAGGCGCGCCGGCGGGTGAGGGCTTCGGGGGCTTTTTCGCGCATGTAGGGGCGGTGGGCCTGCATGAAATCCGCGAGTTGGCCAATGGTTTCGGGGACCAGGCTTTCGATTTGTGTGCGGAGGCGGCGGGCGAGGACGGGGGCGGCACCGCCGGTGGAGATGGCGATCTGGATGGGATCTCGGTTGACGAGGGCGGGGGTGATGAAGGTGGAGGGGGCCGGGTCGTCCACGACGCAGACGGGGATGTTGGCTGCGCGAGCGAGGGTGGCGACCATACGGTTGGTGGCGCGGTCGTTCGTGGCGGCGAAGATCAGGCGGGTTTCGGGCAGGAGGGGGGGAAGGGTTTCGGGGGTGGCGTGGATCGGGAGGACGTGGATGCGGTTCTGGTCTGCCCAGTTCTGCATTTCGGTGTTGAGGGTTGGGGCGACGACGGTGACGCTGGCGCGGTTGGAGAGGAGGAGGTGGGTCTTGTTGGCGGCGACCTCTCCACCGCCGATGACGAGGGTGCGGGCGCCGTCCAGCCGCAGGGCGATGGGGAGGTAGGCCGGGCGGTGGAAGGAAGGTTCGTCTGTGGTCATGGAGGGGGCTGTTTCCTTTTGTGACACGACGGGGTTTTGCGCCGGGGCAGAATTACGACACGCTGGGGGTGTAAGATAGGGGAGGAATTAAACGGTTTGAGGGCGTTTACCCATAATACACTATTGCGGATGGTTTTTATGCCTGTTACACGCGGTCCGACGCTGTGATCAAGGGCATTGCCATGAGCCTCACCGAGTCTGAACTGCTGACGTTGCGGGATGCCCCGGAGGGGGATCTACTGCGTGTGGCGTTGCCGTTGCTGCGGGGGCGGGTAGGGCTGGTTTCGTCCTTTGGTGCGGAATCGGCGGTTTTGCTGGCTTTTGCGGCGGATATCGACCCTGATCTGCCGGTTTTATTTCTGGAGACGCGGAAGCATTTTCCGGAGACGCTGGCCTATCGGGACCGACTGGTGGCGCATCTGGGGTTGCGGGATGTGCGGAATATCACGCCTGATGATCGTGAATTGCAGGCGCGTGATCCGCAGGGGCAGCTTTGGGCGTTCGATACGGATGCGTGTTGCGCGTTGCGGAAGGTGGAGCCGCTGGAGCGGGTGACGCCCGATTTCGATGCGTGGATTACCGGGCGTAAGCGGTCTCAGGCGCTGACGCGGCAGGGGATGCGGGCGGTCGAGGCACAGCCGGACGGGCGGGTGAAGCTCAATCCGCTGGCGGGGTGGACGCCGCGGGAGATCGACGCGGAGATGACGCGGAGGGATTTGCCGCGTCATCCTCTGACGACGGCTGGGTTTCTCTCCATCGGGTGCGCGCCGTGTACGCGCCCGGTGGGGGCTGGAGAAGATGCGCGGGCCGGACGTTGGGCCGGACAGGAGAAGACCGAGTGCGGGATTCATCAGCCGGCATGAGGGATATTGGGAGTATTTGCCATGAGTGAGACGGTTTTGCGGACTGGGGACAGTGTTGTGGCGCGGCCGCTGGATGATCTGGACCAGCTTGAGGCGCAGAGTGTTTTCATTTTGCGGGAAGCCTATCGGAAGCTGAAGCCGCTGGCGATGTTGTGGTCTTTGGGGAAGGACAGCAACGTGATGGTGTGGCTGGCGCGCAAGGCGTTCATGGGGCGGGTGCCGTTTCCGGTGATGCATGTCGATACGGAAAAGAAGTTTCCGGAGATGTATCGGTTTCGGGACGAGTATTCGAAGAAGTGGAATCTGGATCTGAAGCTGGGGTATTGCCCGCCGGTCGAGGAGATCGATCCGTCGCTGCCGCCTGCGGCGCGGTCCGCCGCGCGAAAGACGGCGGGGTTGGCGGCGATGATCGAAAAGCATCAGTTCAAGGGTGTGATCGCGGGGATCCGGCGCGACGAGCAGGCGACGCGGGCGAAGGAGCGTGTGTTCAGCCCGCGTGGAGCCGGGCACAAATGGGATGTTCGCAACCAGCCGCCGGAGTTCTGGGACCAGTATGCGACGCCGCATGAGGAGGGGATGCATATTCGGGTGCATCCGCTGCTGGCGTGGCGGGAGATCGATATCTGGCGCTATATCGAGCGTGAGAACATTCCGTTGGTGGATTTGTATTTTGCGAAGAATGGCAAGCGGTATCGCTCGCTTGGGGATCAGGACATTACCAATCCGGTGGAGAGCGAGGCGTCTACCGTGGCGGAGGTAATTGCGGAGCTGGAGAGCAGCCGGACGTCCGAACGAGCGGGGCGGGCGATGGATCATGAATCGGAAGATGCGTTCGAGCGTCTTCGGGTGGCTGGGTATTTGTAAGGTCATGGATATGCATTCCCCTACCAGTGCGCCGGTGGTACCGGTTTCCCGCGAGGCGGCGACGCCTATCGTGATCGTCGGGCATGTCGATCATGGCAAGTCCACGCTGATCGGACGTTTGCTGCATGACACGGGCAGTTTGCAGGATGGCAAGCTGGCGCAGATCGTGGAGAGCAGCCGCAAGCGCGGTCTGGCGATCGAGTGGAGCTTTCTGCTCGACAGTTTGCAGATCGAGCGCGACCAGGGCGTGACGGTGGACTCGACACGGATTCCGTTCCGGATGGACGGGCGGGAGTTCGTGATCGTGGATGCGCCGGGGCATCGGCAGTTTCTGCGCAACATGATTACCGGGGCGGCGGATGCCGAGGCGGCGGTTCTGGTGGTGGATGCCGTCGAGGGTGTTCGGGACCAGACGCGGCGGCATGCGATGCTGCTGCGGTTGATCGGGATCGGGCATGTCGTCGTTCTGATGAACAAGGTCGATCTGCTGGACTACGATCAGGCGCGGGTGGCGGAGACGGAGCGTTCGATCCGGGCGTTGCTGGGGCAACTGGAGATCGTGGTGGATGCCGTGGTTCCGGCTTCGGCGCGGGAGGGGGACAACATTGCCGAGCGGTCCCCGCGGATGCCGTGGTATTCCGGGCCGACGCTGACGGAGGCGCTAAAGCGTGTGCCGTCGCCTTCCTCGCGCAGTGAGCTGGCGTTTCGGATGCCGGTTCAGGATGTCTATCGTTTTGACGATGTCCGGTATGTGGCCGGGCGGGTCGAGCGTGGACAGGTGCGGGTTGGCGATACGATCGTGATCGGGACGCACAGGACGCATGCGAAGGTGGCGGAGATTGGCGTCTGGCATGCGGCGGCACAGGCTGCGGCGATTGCGGGACAGTCCACCTCATTGCGTCTGGAGCCGGATGTGATTCCGGATCGTGGCGATCTGCTGCATCATGTTTCGCATCCGCCGGTTCGGGCGGCGCGTATCCGATCCCGTCTGTTCTGGCTGCGGCAGGAGCCGTTGCGGGTTGGCGAGCGGTTTACGCTGCGGCTGGCGACGGCGGAGCATCAGGTGACGGTAGCGTCCATTGATTCGGTGATGAATCTGGACGATCTGACCGAGCATCCGGCGTCTGAAGTCGGGCCGGAGGGGTTTGCGGAGATTACGCTGGCGGCGTCCGAGGCTGTGTTGTTCGATCCGTTCTCGGCCGGGTCCAGCGATGGGCGCGGCGTGCTGGTGGATCGGCAGCAGCGGATCGTGGGTGGTGCGCCGTTGCTGGGTGCGGCGGAGCTGGCGCCGGGCGAGCGGGCGATTCATCCGACCGAGAGCGCGGTGACGGCTGCGGAGCGCGTGGCGCGGCGTGGGCATGAGAGCGGTGTGTTCTGGCTGACGGGTCTGCCGGGTTCGGGCAAGAGCACGGTGGCGCGGGCGGCGGAGGCGATCCTGTTCCGTCGTGGGCTGGATGTTACGGTTCTGGATGGCGATACCGTTCGGGCGAATCTGTGCGCGGATCTTGGATTTTCGGATGCGGACCGGGCGGAGAACATCCGTCGGGCGGCGTCGGTCGCGCGAATTCTGGCCGAGACAGGGCAGGTTGTGATTGCGGCGTTCGTCTCGCCGTTTGCGCGGGAGCGGGAGCGGGCGCGGCAGATCGTAGGGGAGGGGTTCGAGGAGATTTTCGTCGAGACCGATCTGGCGGAATGCGAGGCGCGCGATCCCAAGGGGCTTTATGCGGCGGCGCGGGCCGGGAAGATCACGGGCTTTACCGGTGTGGATGCGCCTTATGAAGCGCCGGTTTCACCGTCTTTGCGTGTGACGACGACGGGCGTTACGGCGGAAGTGGCGGCGACGCGGCTGGCCGACTATATCGAGGGGATCGTGCGTGGACGTTAGGAGTAATCGGCGTGACGAGGGGGGGCAGTCCGTCGTGACGGCCAACCGGTTGCTGGATGGCCGGATCGTCTGGCTGTCCGGCGGCGGTTGGGACGAGCGGATCGGGCAGGCGCGGTGTTTCGGGAATGCGGACGTGGAAACCGTGCTGGTGGAGAGGCGTTCCCGTGCGCAGGCTGATGGGGTTGTGGGGGTTTACGGGGTTCAGGTTGGGGAGGATCGGGTGCCGGTGACGATGCGGGAGCGGATACGGGCGTTCGGGCCGAGTGTTCATCCGGACTTTGCGCCGATTTCCGGTTTTGGGGAGCGTGTGTGATGCAGGCGGCGGTTGGGCATTATGCCTATGATTCGGTTGACCGTCAGTTTCTGGCGGACCGTATCGATGAATTTTCGGATCAGGTGGAGCGTCGGCTTTCGGGGGCGTTGACGGAGGACGAGTTCAAGCCGTTGCGGCTGATGAACGGGCTATATCTGCAGCTTCATGCGTATATGCTGCGAATTGCGATTCCGTATGGCGTTCTGGATAGCCGGCAGATGCGGATGCTGGCCGAGATCGGGCGGGTGCATGACCGTGGTTACGGGCATTTCACGACGCGGCAGAACATTCAGTTCAACTGGATCAAGCTGGAGGAGACGCCGGAGATCCTGCGCAAGTTGGCAAGCGTGGACATGCATGCGATCCAGACGAGCGGGAATTGCATCCGGAATGTGACGTCCGACGAATTTGCGGGGGCGGCGGCGGATGAGCTGGTCGATCCGCGGGTTCATGCGGAGGTGTTGCGGCAATGGTCCACGCTGCATCCGGAGTTCACGTTTCTGCCGCGCAAGTTCAAGATTGCGATTTCGGGCAGCCCGCAGGACCGGGTGGCGGCGCGGTTTCATGATATCGGGATTCTGGCGAAACCGGGCGTGGAGGGGCCGGTTTTCGAGATTTTCGTGGGTGGCGGCATGGGGCGGACGCCGATCGTGGGGCAGAAGATTTTCGATGCGGTTCCGGAGGCCGAACTTCTGGCGACGCTGGAGGCGATCCTGCGGGTTTATAACGCGCATGGGCGGCGGGATAATATCTACAAGGCGCGCATCAAGATTCTGGTGCAGGCGCTTGGGATCGATGCGTATCGGGAGGCGGTGAAGGCTGAGCTGACGCAGATGGATCTGGCGCGGTACCGGCTCGAGCCGGAGATGGTGGCGGCGATTTGGGCGCGGTTCGCGGTGCCGGATCTGACGGCGCCTGAGGATGCGGCGGCGGTTCTGGCGGCGGATCGGGCGCGGGACTGGATGTTCGATCGGTGGGTGTGGTCCAACACCCATGCGCATCGTGTTGCAGGGCGGATCAGCGTTGTGGTGTCGCTCAAGCCTGCGGGGGGAATTCCGGGGGATGCGACGGATGCGCAGATCGGGGCGATCGCGGATCTGGCGGACCGGTTCAGTTTTGGTGAGATCCGGATTACGCATTTGCAGAATGTCGTCCTGGCGCATGTACGGCAGGATGAGCTTTATACGCTTTGGCGCGGGTTGTGCGATGCCGGTTTGGGATCTGCCAATGTGGGGCTGATTGGCGATATCATTGCGTGCCCCGGGCTGGATTATTGTGCGCTGGCGAATGCGCGATCGATCCCGATTGCGCAGAAGCTGGGCGCGCGGTTTGGCGACGCGGCGTTGCAGGCCGAGATCGGGGCGTTGCAGATCAATATTTCGGGCTGCATCAATGCGTGCGGACATCATCATGCCGGGCATATCGGGTTGCTGGGCGTGGACAAGCGGGGAGAGGAATTCTTCCAGATCACGCTTGGCGGCCGGGCGGATGAGAAGGCGGCGATTGGGTCCATCCTTGGGCCGGCGTTGCGGGAGGATGAGACGGTGGATGCGATTGCGCGGATTGTGGAGATGTATCTGGCGCGTCGGGATCGGGGGGAAAGTTTTCTGGACACGTTGACGCGGGTGGGCGATGCGCCGTTCAAGGAGGCGGCTTATGAAGCTGCTTGAGCGCGGGGCGGTGGTGCCGGATATCTGGCGCCATGTGGCCGAGGGAGAGGAACTGGGCGCGGGAGCGGTGATCGTGCCGTTTTCGCGGCTGGATGAAGCTTTGGCGACCGGCGGAATCGAGCGGCCTGGTGTTCTGATCACGGCTGAGCAGGAGGTTTCGGTTTTGCGCCCCGTGCTGGAGCGGCTGGCTCTGGTGGCGGTGCGGTTTCCGATCTTTCGGGACGGGCGGCCGTTTACGCAGGCTCGGGCCTTGCGGGAGTACGAGCATTTTCGGGGTGTGATCCGGGCGGAGGGGCATATTCTGCCGGATCAGTATGAGTTCCTGTTGAGGTGTGGGGTGGACTCTGTGGCGTTGCCAGATGCTGCCGATGAAGCGCCCTGGTTGCGGGCCGTGGAGCGGTTTCATGTGGCGTATCAGGCGGCGGAAAGGTCTGCTCCGCTGTTGGGGCCGGGCCTGCGGCGATCCTTGCGCGGGTAATGTGGTTGGAGGGTGAGGCGCGGGGTTGAGGGCCGCGCCTCGTGTTTTGGGGTTAGAGAAGGTCAGCCAGTTCCGGTGCGTGTTTCATCGGGTTGAATTCGATGATGTCGTACTGAGCGAGGCCCTGTTTCTGGTAGGGATCTTCCGTGAGCAGGGTCTGGAGGTCTGCTTTCGAGATGGTCCCTTTGGCGATGATGATGCCGCCGGTGCGGGGAATTTTGGGACCGGATATCAGGAAATGGCCGGTCTTGTAGAGGGTGTCGAGGAAGGCGCGGTGAGCGGTGGTCTGGGCCTCGATTTCGGCGATGGGTTTCCGATAGATGATGTTTACGACGAACATGGGTGGTCAGCTCCTGTTTCTGCGCCAGATTTCCTCCTGTAGCAGGGACGCGAAGAGTGTCCAGCCGAGGAGGGGCAGCGTCAGGAGGGCAGCCTTGCGATCCACGCGGTTGGACATGGTTGCGGTGACGGCGGTGAGGGCCGTGATAGCGCCGGTGACGGCCAGTGCTTCGCTTTCGGATTTGCGCTTGAAGGCGACCCAGGGGAAGGCGGCGATGCCTAGCAGGGTGAGGCCCCAGTTGGTGAGGGCGCAGGCGCGTTCAGGGGATTTTTCGGCGCGGAGGAGGCGGTAGCCGGACCAGGCGAACAGGGTGTCAAGGCCGCACCAGACGAGGCCGAAGACGATGCCGGGGGGTGTGAAGGCGGGTTTGCGGAGTTTGGCGTACCAGGCGGCGGTTCTGGGGTGATCGGGGGTTGGGCTGAAGCGACGGCCGCAGAGTTGCGCGGCGAATGTTGTGGTGGTGGCGATGAGGGCTGCCGGGATGGGTTTCATGGGAGGCGTTTCCTTTTCACTGGATGCGGAAGAAACGCGCGAGTAGGGGGATGGATCAGGTTCGGAGGCAGCTGATATGGGCATGGCAGGATTACGCTTGCTCCTGCATGGTTTGGAAGGGCCAAGGTTCATGTTTCGCATGGAAAATCATACTTGATAAATAACAACTGTGTCATCCCGTGACAGTCGTTGCGTGGTCAGGGCGTAAATCTGGATAACTCCAAGCATTGTGCTGGAGATCTCTGGTTATGGAGGCGGTCTTCGGCCTTGATGATGGAGCGTTTGACTGATGCGTGAGCAGCGATTCTGGAAGCGGGTCAAGGGGGCTGTGACGCTGATGACCATGGTGACGGCTGGGGCGATTCAACCTGCGCATGCGGATGATTTTACGGATTTGCTGGAATTGCTGAAGGCAAAGGGGAGCCTGACGCGAACGGAATATAATGGGTTGCTGGCCAAGCATATGCGGCATGTGCGTGAGGCTGATGCGGGTGCGCCGCGTCCACGGGTGGCGGCGTTGCGGGGGCGGCATGGAGCGGTGGCCGGTATGGCGTCCGCGCCGGATGTGATTGCGTTGGCGCAGGCGCAGCAGGCGGCGTCCAGTGCGGCGCGGAGTGCACGTGAGGCGCGACAGGCAGCGTTGTCGGCGCGTTCCGATGTGGCGAGTGACAGTGTGGTGCGGGTGCTGAAATACACGCCGGGCAAGGGAGTGACGGTTCAGGCGGGGGAGATCGGGATCAATGTGTCCGGCTTCGTGAATGGGTTTTACACATTCAACAGCCCGGATGGCGGGTTGCCTGTGGCAGGTGGGTTATCGACGGGATCGAGCGGTTTCGATTCATCGAGTGTGCGAAATGGTCTTTTGCCAGCCGGGTTGATCCTGAAGCTGACGACGCATCAGGAGGGGCTGGATCTGGCGGCGGTATTCGGGATGTATCCAGGCATCAACAATGCGGATGTCGGGGCGTTTAATGCCAATTCGGGGGGAAGTCCGGTTGGGTTGGGGACGTCGGGTCTGGATTTTCGCCAGGTTTACATGACGGTCGGGAATGACAGGATCGGGACGTTCAAGGCGGGGCGTGATCTGGCGTTGTTCGGGTCCGATGCGATTCTGGATGATGCGACGTTGCTGAGTGTGGGATCGACCGGGAGCAATGCGAATCCGGCCAATACGTCTCTGGGGCGGATCGGGTATGGGTATGTGTATGCGGACTGGATTCCACAGATTTCCTATGCGTCTCCGAAGATGGGCGGGGTGCAGGTTTCGGTGGGAGTGATGACGCCGCTGGATGAGGTGAATTACGCGGGGAAGGGTCTTTCGGCGGTTTCAGATCAGCATAGTTCGCCGATGGTGCAGGGGAAGGTGACGTATGATTATGCGGGTCATGGGCTGACGGGGCGAATCTGGGCGAGTTTTCTGGTGCAGCATCAACAGCATTTGACGGGGGCGGGGATTGCTGCCGATGCGAAGCGTAGCGTGATGGCTGAGGCGGGGGAGGTTGGGGCGAAGCTGGATTATGGTCCGGCGGAGGGGGTGGTTTATTATTATCGGGCGTCCGGGTTGGGGACCACGGGGTTGTTTTTCGATGGTGTAGATGCGGCGGGGCGGAAGCGTGATTCGGAGGGGTATTACGTGCAGGGGTCTTACAAGGTTTTGCCGCGTTTGAAACTGGTGGGAAGTTATGGTGTGAGCAATCTGTATCAGGCACCGGGGGAGGATAATGCCATGCTGGTGCGGCGCAATGAGTCTGAAGTCGGGGCGGCTTTCTATAATCTGACGGACTGGATTTCTCTGGTGGCGGAGTATGCGCATTCGCGGTCCATTTCGCATGGGCCGAACCGGAATGGGGATAATACGGTTTCGGGCGGGGCGGTTCTGTTTTTCTGATAATGAGAATTGTTCTCAATCAAGAGATCGCGCATTAGTGATGTCGTTACTTAAACCGCACTAAAACGGTCTGCTAATGACACTATTCATCATGATCAACATTTGCTGATTAGCTTTTTACTGAATGGGGGAGTAAAGGCGATTCTAGCATTGAAACCTCGCCGAGGGTGGTCGTGACGCATTTCTTTCAACTTCACAGTCTTGCGATTTACACCATTTTCGTGAGTGCCCTGCTGTCGGCCGTCGTGGGGTTGTCGGCTGTCCTTGGACCTCGCCGTGTGGGGGCGGCGCGGGGGCGTTCGATGAGTATCCCGTATGAGTCCGGGATTTTGCCGAGCGGGTCTGCCCGGCTGCGGTTGCCGATCCAGTATTATCTGATTGCCGTGTTTTTCGTAATTTTCGATGTGGAGAGCGTTTTCCTGTTTTCCTGGGCGCCGGTGGCGGCTTCGGCGGGATGGGCAGCCTACATGACGGTTACGATTTTTATTGCCTTCCTTGGGGTCGCGCTTGCCTATCTGTGGCGGAGCGGTGCGCTTGAATGGGGGCCGGAACGGCGTGTGCGCGTCGAGCGGGAGAAAGAATAAGTCATGTCCTGGTCTCTTACATCCGCATTGGACGACAAGCCGCAACTTCCGGGTAGCCCGGAGGAGGCCATGGAGGCGGCGCGCAATAATCTGATTGTAGGCCGGTTGCAGGACTTTATTTCCTGGGGGCAGAAGAATTCGATCTGGCCGTTCAATTTCGGTTTGTCGTGCTGTTATGTGGAGATGGCGACGGCGTTTACCAGTCGGTACGATATTGCGCGGTTTGGTTCCGAGGTGTTGAGGGCGACGCCGCGTGAGTCGGACCTGATCGTGATCGCGGGGACGGTGTTTCGCAAGATGGCCCCGATCATCAAGTATCTTTACGACCAGATGTTGGAGCCGCGCTGGGTGATCTCGATGGGATCGTGCGCCAATTCGGGTGGGATGTATGATATCTACAGCGTCGTGCAGGGGGTGGACAGCTTTCTGCCGGTAGATGTGTATGTGCCGGGGTGTCCGCCGCGGCCGGATGCATTGCTGGAAGGGTTGATGCTGTTGCAGAAGTCCATCGGGCAGCAGCGACGACCTTTGAGCTGGATGGTGGGGCCGCAGGGGGTTGAGCGGGTGACGCCGCCGAGTATGCGCGATCTGAAGCAGGCCGAGCGCAGCCAGGTTCGTGAATTGCGGACACCGGATACGATATGAGCGATGTTTCGATGTTGACGCGCCCGGCTTCGATGGCGGCGGAAGTTGCGGCTTTGCCGCCGCATGTGCTGCTGCATACCGAAGTGACGAAGGATGCGATTCCGACGTTCTGGATAGCGTCTTCGCAGATTCATGCGGTGTTGCGGCGGGTCAGGGATTCTGACGTTGCCTTACGAATGCTGTATGATCTGACGGCGGTGGATGAGCGGCAGCGGGAACATCGGGCCGGGTTGCCGCAGGCGGATTTCACGGTGGTTTATCATGTGACGGCGTTCACAGGCGCGCATGAGGAGCTGCGGTTGAAGGTACCGCTGGTGGGGCTTGAGCCGCATCTGCCGACGGCGTCCGATATCTGGCCGAATGCGAACTGGTATGAGCGTGAGGTGTGGGATCTGTTCGGTGTGGTGTTTGACGGGCACCCGCATCTGACGCGGATTCTGACGCCGCCGACATGGGTGGGGCATCCGCTGCGGAAGGACCACTATGCGCGGGCGACGGAGCGGCTCCCTTATTCCCTGAGTGAAGATCAGGTTTTTCAGGAGCAGGAGGCGCTGCGTTTCGATCCGTCCGCATGGGGGATGAAGCAGCATAGCGACAATAGTGATTACATGTTTCTGAACATGGGGCCGAATCATCCCAGTGTACATGGGGTGTTCCGGGTGGTGTTGCAGCTTGAGGGCGAGAAGATCGTCGATGCCGTGCCGGATATCGGGTTTCACCATCGTGGCGCCGAGAAGATGGCGGAGCGGCAATCCTGGCACACATTCATCCCTTATACGGACCGGATCGATTATGTCGGCGGGGTGATGAACAATTTTCCGTATGTGATGGCGGTGGAGAAGCTGGCCGGGATCAAGGTGCCCCCACGGGCGCAGATGATCCGGGTGATGCTGGCGGAGCTGTTCCGGATTGCCAGCCATCTGGTGTTCTACGGAACGATGACGCAGGATCTGGGGCAGCTTTCGCCCGTGTTCTTCATGTTCAACGACCGTGAGCGGGTTTTTGAGATCATCGAGGCGATCTGCGGGTTTCGGATGCATCCGGCCTGGTTCCGGATCGGTGGGGTTTCGATGGATTTGCCGGAGGGCTGGGACAAGAAGATTCTGGACTTTCTGGATACGATGCCGGCGCGACTGGACGAATATGACAAGGTTGTGATCCGCAATCCGATCTTTCGGGCACGTACGAAAGGGATCGGGGCGTATTCCCTCAAGGAGGCTGTGGATTGGGGTGTGACGGGGCCGGGGTTGAGGGCCTGTGGGCTTGAGTGGGATTATCGACGGATTGCACCTTATGCGTGCTATGATCAGTTGGAATTCGATATTCCGACGGCAGTGAATGGCGATTGTTATGATCGGATCATCGTGCATATCGAGGAAATTCGTCAGAGTTTGCGGATTGTGCGGCAATGTGTGGAACAGATGCCGGGTGGGGCTTACAAGGCCGAGCATCCATTGGCGATGCCGCCGCCGAAACCACGGACGATGCATGATATTGAGACATTGATCCATCATTTCGTGGGCGTTTCCTGGGGGCCTGTGATTCCGGCTGGCGAGGCGCGGGTAATGGTTGAAGCGACGAAGGGGCTGAATTCGTATCATCTGATCAGCGATGGCGGCACGATGTCTTATCGGACGCGCATCCGGACGCCGTCTTTCGCGCATTTGCAGATGTTGCCGCTTATGTCTCGCGGGACGATGATTGCGGATCTGATTGCGATTATTGGAAGCATTGATTTTGTGATGGCCGATGTCGATCGCTGAAGAACCTCTGGCCGATGATCTGCGCGCGTCGATCGCGAAGATGGTGGCTGCCGAGCATCACGCGCGGGGCGCGTCGATCGAAGCATTGAAACTGGTACAGGACCGGGTTGGGTGGATCAGCGACCTGCATTTGCGGGAGATTGCCGCGATCATCGGCATGTCGCCTGCGGATCTGGATGGAGTTGCGACCTATTTCAACCTGATATTCCGCAAGCCTGTGGGCGAGCATGTGATCATGCTGTGTGACAGTGTTTCCTGCTGGATGTTGGGGCAGGAGAAATTGAAGGCGCATCTTTGCAAGCGGCTTGAGATACAGCCCGGGCAGACGACGGCGGATGGCAAGGTGACGCTGCTGCCGATCGTGTGCCTGGGGCATTGCGATCATGCGCCTGCCCTGCTGGTGGACCAGACGTTGTATGGGGATGTCGATACGCAAAAGATCGACCGGATTATTGAGGATTTGCGGTCATGAGTATTGAGACGCGGCCGCTGACAGCGATGATTGATCGGGCGGAGGGGCCTCCGGATGCCGAGGCTTATGGGCGTGCGGGTGGCTGGCGTGGGGTGCGGGTGGCCTTGGGGGGGATGAGCCCGGCGGATGTGATCGATGTCGTCACGAAGTCCAAACTGCGGGGGCGTGGGGGGGCAGGGTTCGGCACCGGGCCGAAATGGAGTTTCGTTCCGAAGGAGCCTGCGTCCCAGCGGTTGAAATATATCGTGGCGAATGGGGATGAGATGGAGCCGGGGACGTTCAAGGACAGGTTGCTGGTGGAGGGCAATCCGCTTCAGCTCGTCGAGGGGATGATCGTTTCGGCATTCGCGATTCAGGCAAGCCATGGCATCATTTTCTTGCGGGGTGAGTATCATGTCGGGCTGGAGCGTCTGAAGCAGGCGGTATTGCAGGCGCGGGCGGCGGGGTATCTGGGGACGAATATTCTGGGGTCGGGCTTCGACTTCGATATTCACGTTCATCCGAGTGGTGGGCGTTATATCTGTGGTGAGGAGACGGCGCTTCTGACGGCGCTGGAAGGGCGGCGGGCGAATCCGCGCAGTAAGCCGCCTTTTCCGCAACTGGGTGGCCTTTGGGGTGCGCCGACGGTTGTGAACAATATCGAGACGTTCTGCAATATTCCGCATATCGTGGCGAATGGTGCCGAGTGGTATCTGGGGTTGAGCGCGTGTGAGGATGGGGGGACGAAGCTTTACGGGGTGAGTGGGCGGACGAAGCGGCCGGGGGTGTTCGAGTTGCCGCTTGGGACGTCGCTTGGGACGATCATTGAAGATTGTGCCGGGGGGATGCAGGACGGTTACAAGCTGCGGGCGTTTTTGCCAGGGGGGGCGTCCACGGCGTTTCTGGGGGCGGAACATGCGAATATCGTGATGGATTATGGAACCGTCGAGAAGGCGGGGAGCCGGTTGGGGACGGGGCTGGCGATCTTGCTGGATGACAGGACCTGCCCTGTGGGGATGATCAGGAATCTGGAGCATTTCTTCGCGCAGGAATCCTGTGGCTGGTGTACGCCGTGTCGTGATGGGCTGCCATGGGTGGAGCGGCTTTTGACGGCGATCGAGGAGGGGGACGGCGAGCAGGAGGATATCGAACGGCTTTATGACCATATCCGCCTGATCGGGCCGATGGGGCGAACGTTCTGTGCCCATGCGCCGGGGGCGATTGCGCCTTTGGCGAGCGGAATGAAGCTGTTCGAAGAGGATTTTCAGGCGCATCTCAAGGAAAAGCGCTGCCCCTATCACGAGCAGGCAGCATAGGAGCCGGGCCATGGTGACGATTCATATCGACGGCCAGCCGCATGAGGCGAATCCGAAGGAAAATCTCTTGCAGGCCTGCCTGGAGGCGGGGGTCGATCTGCCGTATTTCTGCTGGCATCCGGAGTTAGGGTCCGTTGGGGCGTGTCGCCAGTGTGCGGTGAAGCAGTTTGCAAATGCCGAGGATACGCGCGGGCGGATTGTGATGGCGTGCATGACGCCGGTGACGGAGGGGGCGATCGTTTCCGTTGCCGATGCGGAGGCCACGGAATTTCGTGGGGAGGTGGTCGAGTGGTTGATGACCAATCATCCGCATGATTGCCCGGTGTGCGAGGAGGGTGGCGAGTGCCATCTTCAGGATATGACGGTGATGACGGGGCATCGGGAGCGGCGCTATCGCTTCGAGAAGCGGACGCACCGGAATCAGGATCTGGGACCGTTTGTAAAGCATGAGATGAACCGGTGTATTTCCTGTTACCGGTGCGTCCGCTTCTATCGGGATTATGCGGGTGGTGAGGATCTGGCGGCGTTTTCCTCTCATAACAATGTGTACTTCGGGCGACATGAGAGCGGGACTTTGGAAAGTCCGTTCGCGGGAAATCTGATCGAGGTTTGCCCGACGGGGGTTTTTACCGACAAGCCATTTTCCACGATGTACAGCCGGAAATGGGACATGCGGGGTGCGCCTTCGGTGTGCACGCATTGTTCCGTGGGATGCAATACGATTATCAACGAGCGGGCCGGAAAAGTTCGGCGGACGTTGAACCGGTATAATGATGAGGTGAACCGGTATTTTTTGTGTGATCGTGGACGGTTCGGGCATGGGTTCGTCAATGCGGTGACGCGGTTGCGGTCGGCCGGAGTGAAGCAGGACGGGCAGATGGCGAAGGCGCCGGTGCAGTATGCCCTACAGCGTTTTGCCGAGATGGCGGCGGATGGTCCGATGATCGGGATCGGATCTACGCGTGCGTCTCTGGAATCGAATTTCGCGTTGCGGGCATTGGTGGGGCCGTCCGGGTTTTCAACGGGGGTAGCGGAGCCGATTCATGGCGTGACGCAGATGGTGGTTGATATTCTTCATGCCACGCCGGCGAAGATTCCGACATTGCATGAGATGGAGCAGTCGGATGGCGTGCTGGTGCTGGGGGAGGATGTATCGGCAACGGCGCCCCGGCTGAGCCTGGCGTTGCGGCAGACGCGGCGTCATGCGTTTGACAAGACGGCGGATGGGGCGCGGGTGCCGCGCTGGATGGATGCGGCGGTGCGCACGTTGGGGGCGGATGTGGTGTCTCCGCTGTTCGTGGTTTCGCCTGCGGTGACGGATCTGGATGGCGTGGCGCAGCAGGCAGTGCGGGCCGTTCCTGATGATATTGCGCGATTGGGATTTGCGATTGCGCATCGGATTGATGCGGCAGCTCCGGCGGTTTCCGGGCTGACGGAGGACGAGGCGGATCGGGCGGCGTTGCTGGCGGATGCGTTGCTGGTGACGGAGCGTCCGTTGGTGGTTTCCGGAACGCAATATGCGTCTCCGGCACTGTTGCAGGCATCGGCGAATATTGCGGCGGCTTTGGCGGCGCGGGGGAAGGACGTTGCCTTGTCGCTGGTGGTGCCGGATGCGAATAGCGTCGGGCTGGCGCTGCTGGGGGGGATGTCGCTGGATACCGTGAAGGAACTGGCGCTGGCGGGGCGTATCGGCACGTTGGTGGTTCTGGAGAACGATCTGACGCGTTCGATGGACGTCGGTGCGCTGGATGCGATGCTGGCGGCGGTGAAAAATGTCGTGCTGATCGAACATTCCGTGACGCCGTTCGCGGATCGGGCGGATGTCATTCTGCCGAGCACGACGTATTCGGAGTGTGGCGGGACGCTGGTGAGTATGGAAGGGCGGGCGCAACGGTTTTTGCAGGTCGTGACGCCGGATGCGCCTTTGCAGGTTGGCTGGCGCTGGGTGCGGGATCTGGCGCGGGCGGCCGGTCAGGAAGACGGATTTGCGTGGCCGACGCTGGATGAAGTGATTGCGGATATTGCTCAGGAGGTTCCTGCTCTTTCGGAGATTGGGCGGGCGGCGCCCGGAGAGGGGTATTTGCTGGAAGGTGAGCATATCCGCAGCCAGACGCATCGGGTGAGTGGACGGACGGCGATCCGGGCGGAGATCAGCGTGCGTGACAGGCCGGTGCCTGCGATGCCGGATTCGCCTCTGAGCCCGACGATGGAGGGGACGTATGGCACGGATATGCCCGGGTCTCTGGTGCCGTTCTATCAGGTTCCGGGCTGGAATTCCGAGCAGTCCCTGAATCGGTTCCAGCAGGAGATCGGTGGACCGATGCGGGGTGGGGACGGGGGTGTGCGTGTTCTGCGAAGAGGTGCTGGACATGCGTATCATACGGATGTGCCTGCGGCATTCGTGGCGCGTGAGGGAGAAATGTTGTTGCTTCCGGAAAATCGCGTTTTTGGTACGGACGAGATGAGCATGCTTTCTGCCCCGATCGCGGCGCGGGCGGAGCCTGCGTATGTGCGTATGGGGGGAGACATAGGTGGGGCGGGCGAGGTTGATTTGCTGATCGGAGCGGCTGTGCATCGGGTTGCGGTGAAGCATGATCCGGGAGTACCCCCCGGGGTTGCGTTGTGCCCGCCGCATATGCTGGCGCGGGCGTTTGCAGCCCCGGTGTGGGTGCGGATTCAGGAGCCGGGGCGATGATCTTTCCCCAATGGCTCGTGATTATTGTTACGGTATTTGGCGTGATGGGGGTTGCGGCTGTTTCGACGATGCTGGAGCGCCGGTTGCTGGGGCTTTGGCAGGACCGTCATGGGCCGAACCGGGTGGGACCGTTCGGGTTGCTTCAGGTGGCGGCGGATGCTGTCAAGATGCTGTTCAAGCAGGACTGGATTCCGCCGTTCGCGGACAAGTTCGTATTTGTGCTGGCGCCTATCATCGGATTTGCAACGGTTCTGTTCTCGTTCGGAGTGGTGCCGGTCACGCCAGGATGGAGTGTGGCCGGGAGCCTGAATGTCGGGTTGCTGTTCGTTTTTGCAATGATGGGACTGGCGGTTTACTCTGTGGTGCTAGCCGGTTGGTCTTCCAACAACAAGTTTTCGTTGCTGGGGGGGATGCGTGCGGCGGCGCAGATGATCAGCTATGAAGTCTTCATGGGGTTATCTCTGCTGGGGGTGGTGATGACGGCGGGATCGTTCGGGTTGAGCGATATCGTGGCGGCGCAATCCCGTGTGTGGTTCATCATTCCGCAGTTTCTGGGCTGTATCGTGTTTCTGATGGCAGGGATTGCCGAAACGCATCGTATGCCGTTCGACTTGCCGGAAGGTGAGAACGAGCTTGGGGCAGGATTTCATACCGAATATTCCGGAATGAAGTTCGGCATGTTTTTTCTGGCGGAATATGCGGCGGTGGCGTTGATTTCGGCGTTGATCACGACGCTGTATCTGGGCGGGTGGCACGGGCCGTTTCTGCCGCCGGTTTTCTGGTTCGTTCTGAAAACCGGCTTTCTGATCTGTTTCTTTATTCTCTTGCGGGCAGGGCTACCGCGCCCGCGCTATGACCAGTTAATGGCGCTGGGATGGAAGATTCTGTTGCCTGTGTCTTTGCTCAATGTCCTTGCCACCGGCGCGCTTCTGCTGCTGAGCGCACCGAGATAGGAGGGAAAAGCCGTGTTCGGTGTGATAAGAAGTTTGTGGTTGACGTTTCTGCATATGTTCCATCGGCGTGAGACGGTGGCGTATCCGGAGACGATGCCTTATCTCTCGCCGCGGTATCGGGGGCGGATCGTGCTGACCCGTGATCCTGATGGGGAGGAGCGGTGTGTTGCGTGCAATCTGTGCGCGGCGGCCTGCCCGGTGGATTGCATCAGCTTGCAGAAGGGGGAACAGGATGGGCGGTGGTATCCGGAGTTTTTCCAGATCAACTTCTCCCGTTGTATTTTCTGCGGGTTTTGTGAGGAAGCCTGCCCAACCTATGCGATCCAGCTCACGCCGGATTTCGAGATGAGCGAGTATGTGCGGCAGAATCTGGTTTACGAGAAGGAGCATCTGTTGATCAGCGGCACGGGGAAGCGGCCGGATTACAGCTTCTATAACGTGTCGGGCCTCAAGATTCCCGGTAAGGACAAGGGGGAGGCCGAACGGGAGGCCGCTCCTGTCGATATTCATTCGTTGTTGCCCTGACATGAGCATTTCCCTTGCCTTGTATGGCCTTGTCGCGATTTGTGCGACGGCGATGGTCGTGACCCGCGCGGTTGTGGTTCATGCCTTGCTGTATTTCGTGGTGGCGCTTCTGGCGCTTGCCTGTCTGTTCGATACGTTGGGTGCGCCGTTCGCGGCGATGCTTGAGGTGATCATCTACGCCGGTGCGATCATGGTATTGTTCGTTTTCGTGGTGATGATGATCAATCTGGGGCAGCCGGACGAGTTGCGGGAACGAAGCTGGGTAAAGCCGAGTGCGTGGTTCGGGCCTGGGATCATGACGGCATTGCTGTTGGTAGTGCTGGTTTATGCGCTGTCTCGCGGGGTACCTTATGCCGGTGTGGTTATGGGGGAGATCGGGCCGCGGGAGGTGGGTCTGACGCTGTATGGGCCGTATCTGCTGACGGTCGAACTGGCGTCCTATCTGCTGTTGGCTGGGTTGATTAGTGCTTTTCATATCGGGCGGCAGATTGGGGAGAAGCATTGAGATGATGTTCTCCGATCCTTCAGCGGCGCTTGTTATTGCGGTTGTTCTGTTTGCATTGGGACTGACCGGGGTTCTGGTGCGGCGTAATCTGTTATTCATGCTGATGTCCGTCGAGATCATGCTGAATGCGGCGGCGCTGGCGTTTGTTGCGGCCGGTGCGCGGTTTCATGCGGCGGACGGGCAGGTGATGTTCATCATGATTGTCAGTTTCGCGGCTGCGGAAGCGGCGGTTGGGCTGGCGATCATCCTGCGCCTGCATGCCAGTGGTCGTTCCACGCTTGATGCCGATACCGGCAATCATCTCGGGGGTTGAGATCTTGGGTGCTGTGATTTTACCTCTGGTGATCGCCTGTCCTTTGGTGACGGCGGTCATTCTGTTGCTGTCCGGCGGCAAGATGCCGGGGCGATTGGCGGGATTGATTGGCCCAGCGGGTGTCGGATTATCGGCGCTTTTGGCGCTCTGGCTTGCGTCTGGGTTTCTGACTGCACCGCCGCCTTCTGGAAGTATTCATGTTGTCTTGTGGCAGTGGATGCGGATCCAGGGCTTTTCTTCTCAGATCGCATTGACGCTGGACCAGCTTTCCCTGGTCATGATGCTTGTCGTGTCCGTCATCGGGTTTCTGATTCATGTCTATGCGGCTGCCTATATGGATGATGATCCGGATATCTGCCGGTTCTTCGCCTATATGACGCTGTTCGTGGCGTCCATGCTGTTGCTGGTGCTCGCGTCCGATCTGCTGACCGTCTATATTGGCTGGGAAGGGGTGGGGCTGTGTTCCTATCTGTTGGTCGGGTTCTGGTATTCCGAAACGGCGAATGCGCTGGCGGCGCGCAAGGCGTTCGTCGTAACGCGGATTGGCGATGCGCTGTTGTTTCTCGGATTACTCCTGCTGACGACGCAGGCGGGGAGCCTGGATATTCATACGGTGTTGACGGCGATGGCGGATGCGCCGCGTGACGGGACGCTGGTGTGTCTGGCGACGTTCCTGATTTTGGGCGGTGCTGTTGCGAAATCCGCTCAGGTTCCGTTGCAGACGTGGTTGCCGGATGCGATGGCGGGACCGACCCCGGTTTCGGCGCTGATCCATGCGGCGACGATGGTGACGGCGGGTGTTTATCTGATCGGGCGATTGCATGGTCTGTTTTTGGCGGCGCCATCGGTCATGATGCTGTGTGCGGTGATCGGCACTGTTACGCTGCTACTGGCGGCAGGGGCGGCGATCGCGCAGACCGATATCAAGCGGGTACTGGCCTATTCGACGATGAGCCAGCTTGGCTACATGTATCTGGCACTGGGGACAGGGGCGTGGCAGGCGGCGATCTTTCATCTTGTGACGCACGCTTTTTTCAAGGCGCTTCTGTTTATGGCGGCGGGTGCGATCATTCTGCGGGTTCATCATAAGCAGGACATGTTCGAGATGGGCGGCTTGCGGAAAGAGATGCCGGGGGTGTTCTGGGCGTTTCTGGCCGGATCGGCGGCGCTGGCCGGGTTGCCGCTGGTGACGGCCGGATTTTATTCCAAGGAAATGATCTTGGGAGCGGCTTATGAAGTTAGCCCGCTGTTCTGGGCTGGGGCCTTGTTCGGCGCTTTCATGACGGCGCTTTATATCTTTCGTTGTGTATTCATCGTGTTCTGGGGCGAGCCCCGGACCCATGCGCATGGCGTGACCGGACCGCGCATGATGATTCCGATGGGGATTTTGTCCGTCCTGGCGATTGCCGGGGGCTGGATGGAGATGCCCAATGCAATTGCGCCGGTGCATATGTTGTCCGGGTTGCTGGTGCCGATTTTCGGGGCGTTACCGGCGCAGGATGATACGATGCTGTTGCTGATCGGATCTCTGGTGCCATTAGCCGGGGTTGTGATTGCCTGGTTCCTGTGGCGGCCGCGCGGGGTTGCGCCGGTGGCGGCGGATCGACCGATCCATCGGGTCTTGCGGGCGGATTGGGGGTTTGATGCGATGTATGATTGGGTGTTCGTGCGGCCGTTCTTTGCCTTGGGCCGTGCCAATCGCGGTGACTTCATCGACGGAATTTTCAATGGTGTCGGCTGGTGCGCTCATGTCGGGGCCGTGATGCTGGCGCGGTTGCAGAATGGCCAGGTGCGGCGATATGCGGCGTGGATCGCAGCCGGGACGGTCGTAGCCCTTTGTCTGGCGGTGTGATGATGTTTGTTCTTCCGGCTCTTGTTCTGGTTCCTTTGATTGGCGGGCTGCTGGCGTGGGCATCCGATCAGGTGCGTCGTCTGCCTTGGGCGATTGCCTTGACGACGCTTGCTGTCGAAGTGGTTCTGCTGGCGATGCTGACGATCATGCCGCATGGGTCGGGGTGGCGCGCGCATTTCGATGCCCCTTGGATTCCGTCGCTGGGGATTTCGGTGCGGTTCGATCTGGACGGGTTGAGCCTTGTGCTGTTGTGGCTGACGATGGTGGTGACGTTGCCTTGTGTGCTGCTGGCGTCGCGCGATGTCCAGGAACGGTCGGGATTGTATCATTTTCTGATTCTGGCGGCGGTTTCCGGGATTTGTGGCGTGTTTGTCGCGACGGATCTTTTCCTGTTCTTCTTTTTCTGGGAGCTGATGCTGGTTCCGGTCTATGTCATGATCCTGATCTGGGGACATGCGGACCGGGCGCGGGCGGGGATCAAGTTCTTCATCTTCACGCAGGGCGGCGGGTTGGTGATGCTGCTGGCGATTCTGGGCCTGGTGATGGTTCATTATCGTGAGACGGGTATCTTGACCTTCAACTATTTCGCCCTGGCGGGGAGCGCTGCGACGTCGGCTCTGGCGCCTTTGCTGATGCTGGGGTTTGCGGTTGGGTTCGCGGTGAAGTTGCCGGTCATGCCATTGCATGTGTGGTTGCCGGATACATATGAGCAGGCACCGACGGCGGGGAGCGTGCTACTGTCCGGCATTCTGGCGAAGACGGGCGGCTATGGGCTGATTCGGTTTGTCGTACTGCTGTTTCCGGGGGCGGTGAGTCAGCTTGGGCCTTTGGCGATGGCGCTGGGTGTAGTCGGCATCGTTTACTGCGGCTGGCTGGCTTCGGCGCAGAACGATATCAAGCGGCTGATTGCGTATAGTTCGATCAGCCATCTGGGATTTGTGCTTCTGGGGGTGTTTTCGGGCACGACCATCGGCATGGAAGGCGCGGTCGTGCAGATGGTGGCGCATGGATTGAGTACGAGTGCACTGTTTCTGATTGCAGGTGGTTTGGAGGAACGGCTTCATACGCGGGATATGCGGCGTATGGGCGGCTTATGGGCCTCGATGCCGCAGATGTCCGGCATGGGCATGGTGTTTGCGGCGGCGTCTCTGGGATTGCCGGGGATGGGGAATTTTATAGGCGAATTTCTGGTGATGCTGTCAGTCTGGCATGTGAGCCATGTCATGGCGTTTTTCGCGGCAATCGGGCTGGTATTGTCCGCGATTTATTCACTGACGATGATGACGCGTGTGTTTTTCGGGCCGTTGCCTGCCGAACGGCCATCATTGCTGCCGGATTCTAGCTGGCCGCATCTGGCGGTGCTGGGGGGAGCGATGGTGCTGCTGCTGGCGTTGGGTGTTTATCCTCAGCCTGTGCTGGATATGGCTATGCCGGGATCTGTTCAGGCGTTGTCCCATTATGCTGAGGAGTCGGCGCGATGAGTTCTCCTTTTGCGACGGTCCCGGCGGTTATTCTGGTTTTATGTCTTGGGATCATGGTATTGCTGGCGTCCATTGCCTGGCGTCGTTCAGAGGGTCAGGACTCGCTGATCACGGCTGTGACGCTGTTACTGGCGTTTGTCGCCTTGTTCGTGCCGAACCAGATTGTTCCGGGTGGCCGCGGAATGGCGGCTTTGTTCGCGCATGATGCGTGGTTTGCCTATACGGCGGCGCTGATCGTGTTGTCTTCCGTAGCTGTTCTCGTGATGTCCTATGGGGTTATCGGGGAGCGGGTGGCGGTGGACGAGTATTATCTGCTGCTATTGCTGGGGACGCTGGGGGGCGTCGTCATGGCGGGGGCATTGAACGACATTTCGTTTTTTCTGGGACTCGAGACATTGAGCCTGTCTTTGCTTGGGTTGATTGCCTACCGGCGGCAACGCGCCTTGTCCGGCGAGGCGGCGATGAAATATCTCGTGCTGTCCGGGGCGTCTTCGGCGATTTTGATGTTCGGGTTCGCTTTGTCTTATGCGGAGACGGGGAGCCTGAATTTTCTGGCGCCGGTGGGAACCAATGTGCCGGAACCTGTGCTGGCGCAGATGGCGACGGTGCTGGTTTTGACGGGGATGTTCTTCAAGCTTTCCGCGGTGCCGTTTCATTTGTGGCTGGCGGATGTTCTGGAGGGGACATCCATTCCGGTGGCGGCCTTGCTGTCCGTCGTGTCCAAGATCGGGCTGTTCGCGGCGATGCTGCGGTATTTCTCCGCGTTTGACCTGCTGGCGCCGAATGCATTGACGGGGGAGATCACGGCGGTTGCGATCCTGAGCATGCTTGGGGGTAATTTTCTGGCATTGGGGCAGACAGACCTGAAGCGGATGCTGGCGGGATCATCGATCTCCCATATCGGGTATCTGCTGATTGCGTTTTTATCTCCGGGGCCGTTCGGGGTGGCGAGCGCGGCTTTTTATCTGGCGGCGTATGCGGCTTCGACGATCGGAGCGTTCGCTGTGATGGCAGCGGTTCCTGAAGCATCGAAAATCAGCGATTGGCAGGGGATGTTCCAGCGGCGGCCGGGTCTGGCTCTGGCGATGTCGGTCATGGTGGCGTCTTTGGCGGGGATTCCGCCGGCGATCGGGTTTTTTGCGAAGATTTATGTCGCGACGGCAGGTGTTTCCGTGCATCACACGGCGATGCTCGTGGCGCTGATTCTGGGCAGCCTGATGGGGCTGTATTATTATCTGCGGATCGTGCGGGTGATGTTGACGCCGGCGACGGAGAGTATTCCTTCGGGACGGATCAGGCTGTCAATGGGTAATGCCGTGCTGATTTCGGCGTTGACCGTAGTAACTCTAGTGCTTGGTTTGTATCCGACGGCATTGATGGGTGGCCGGGAGCAGGCATTCGCGGCTGTTCCGGCACCTGTGATGACGGCGGAGAATACGGGTATGCGGTAGGACGCGAAAAAATCTCTTTTCCCGGTAACCATTCTGTCCCGCCATTCATTGATGGAGCAGAAACCGAGGCCAGGAAGAGAGAAACGATCATGACGACATTCCACGATCAGGTCATCGCGATGCTGCCCAAGCTGCGGGTCCAGGCCCTGTCTCTCACGCGCAACCGCGCCGCCGCCGAGGATCTGGTCCAGGACGCCGTCTGCAACGCCCTTAAGGCGCAGGACAGCTTCATCCCCGGCACCAACTTCTCCGCCTGGATGCACCGCATCCTGCGCAACCGCTTCATCTCGGACCTCCGCAAGAAGCGCGAAACCACCGACATCACGGACATCGCC